>ENA-ORKV01001050-ORKV01001050.1-human-gut-metagenome-genome-assembly--contig:-NODE-1050-length-24451-cov-3.233240_pt1 | contig 24451 bp, 23 predicted proteins | sample MGYA00243058_ERZ508805 | MGnify/ENA primary metagenome ERZ508805 (study PRJEB26277, sample SAMN04329770) | human gut metagenome | biome: human-associated habitat | host: Homo sapiens | place: USA... | reverse complement strand
GTTCGTCTGGAAGTATTATGACGGTTATTACACAAAAGATAATCTTCCATCAGAACCAACACGCACATGGACGACAAAGACAAAAGCGGAAAAAGGCAGCGATAACACTATCCACTATATCACAAGATTGGCAGATTCCTATAAGGTATCTGGTGACAGCTTCTATACACAAAACGGTACTATCTGTTTACCGTTTGGTACTATCACTGTAGAAGAAAAGACAGCTCCAAACGGTTACTTATTGGTGGGTGCTTATATGCAGGCTGCCGGAAGTTCTGAACAGATAAAAGGTGTCTATGTGGCACAGATTACAGAAGATGGCGAGCTTGCAGTATTAAGCGGCAGCAACCAGTATTCTGTATCTGACAAGGTTATCCGTGGCTGTTTCAAAATCCAGAAACGTGACTTTGAAACCAAAGATACCAAAGCACAGGGCGGAGCAACTTTAAAAGATACTGCCTTTGCAATCATTTCCTTAAATGATAATGCTGTCTTGGTTGATGGCAAGCTGTATAAGAAAAACGAAACCGTAAAGACAATCCATACAGGGATTGACGGTATTGCTGCGACTGATACAGATACCCTACCTTTTGGAAAATACCGTTTAGAAGAAACCAGCGCACCAGAGGGATATTTGACAGACGGTGCAAAAGCGGTTGAATTTGCAATCACGGAAAATGGGAAAATCGTTGATTTAACAGATGAAGAACAAAAGAAACGGGATATTGCAGATATTGAAAGTAAGTTAACAAATATTACAGATGATGAATTATTCTTAAAAGCAGATTTAATTAAGAGTTTCTTAAAGTCTATTTTACCTGCACTAAAAGAAGACGATTCAATAGATGATGCTTTCAATGAACATATGAATAAAGAAAGAGAAAAAGAAATTGAAAAATTTGCCTTAAATAATAAAATTAATTTGGATAAGTTAAATGAAATAATTAATGAGTATGAATATAGTAGTATTTTCCCAGATAAAGAAATAAACGAGGCAATTGATATAGATGATTATTGGGAAAGAAGAACTGTAAAAAATAAAGTCAAAGAATTTATTAAAAATATATTTAAGAAATTTTTATAGGAGGATGTTATGTCAAGAGAAGAAAAACAACAATCACAACAAGCAGAACTTCAAAAACAACTTTGGAGTATTGCTAATTCCCTAAGGGGAAATATGGATGCTAATGATTTCAAAAATTATATCTTAGGATTAATATTTTACAGATATTTATCTGAAAATTTAGTTAATTATGTTGAAAATGTAATGTTAAGAAATAAAATGAAATATGCTGATATGTTTAAGGATAAAGAACAAGCACAAGAATTTAAGTCTGATTTAATAGAGGAAGAAAATATAGGCTATTGTATTGAACCAGAGTATCTATGGAGTACATTAATTGATAACATTAAAACTGGTAAGTTTGATATTTCAATGCTTGCTAAAGCAGTTAATGTTATCTCAGAATCTACTTTAGGTAATGAATCAGAAGATGATTTCGAAAATTTATTTGAAGATATGGATTTAAACAACTCTAAATTAGGTAGAGGAGAGGCAGAAAAAACTAAACTAATCTCAACTATTATGTTAAAGATAGATGATATAGACTTTCGTCATGAAGATGCTGAAATTGATGTTTTAGGAGATGCATATGAATACTTAATTTCAAACTTTGCAGCATCAGCTGGAAAGAAAGCAGGAGAATTCTATACACCACAACAAGTATCAAGAATTCTTGCTAAATTAGTTACGTTAAATAAATCAAAACTTCAAAATGTATATGATCCTACTTGTGGCTCTGGCTCATTACTTTTAAGAGTAGGTAAAGAATGTAAGGTAAGTTCATATTATGGACAAGAATTTAATTCTACAACTTACAACCTAGCTCGAATGAACATGTTATTACATGGAGTTTCATTTAAACACTTTGATATTCAAAATGGTGATACAATAATGAACCCAAAACATATTAATATGAAATTTGATGCAATAGTTGCAAATCCTCCATATTCTCAAAAATGGTCTGCTGATCCAAAACTAATAGAAGATGAAAGATTTAGTGCCTATGGTAAATTAGCTCCAAAATCCAAAGAAGACTTTGCTTTTGTTCAACATATGATATACCAGTTATCAGATAACGGAACTATGGCAGTAGTTCTTCCTCATGGAGTTTTATTTAGGGGAGCTTCAGAAAGAGTAATTAGAAAATATTTAATTGAAGAGAAAAACTATTTAGATGCAGTAATTGGCTTACCAGCTAATATATTTTACGGAACACCTATTCCAACTTGTATATTAGTATTTAAAAAATGTAGAGAAAATGAAGACAATATTTTATTCATCGATGCATCAAAAGATTTTGAAGCTGGAAAAAATCAAAACAGATTAAGAGATGAAGATGTTGATAAAATTATTGAAACTTATAAAAATAGAGTTGAGATAGAAAAATATTGCCATGTTGCTTCAATGTTTGAAATAAAAGAAAATGAATATAATTTAAATATTCCTAGGTATGTAGATACTTTTGAAGAGGAAGAAGAAATAGATATTAAAGCTGTTCAGCAAGATCTTAAAGACATAGATAAACAAATAGCTGAAGTAGATAAAGAACTTAATGCTTACTTAAAGGAATTAGGTTTGGAGGAAATTTAATGAATGAAATTAAATTAGGAAAACTTGAAAAAATAAAAGATCTAAGAAGTATTTGGAAAAATGAAGAATATGATTTTACACCTTGGTTAGCTAAAGAACAAAATATTAAACTATTAAGTGATGAACTAGGAATTTCAATAAAAGTTTTAAAAACAGAAGCTTCTGTCGGAAAATATTCTTTAGATATTCTAGCAGTTAACGAAGACACAAATGAAAATATTATTATTGAAAATCAACTTGAAATAACTAATCATGATCATTTAGGAAAAGTCCTTGTATATGGAGCTGGATATGATGCTAAAACAATTATTTGGATTGTAAAAGATTATAATGAAGAACACAAACAAGCAATCGAATGGTTAAATGAGCATTCTGATGAAAATATAAACTTATTTTTGGTAAAAATTGAATTGTTTAAAATTGGAAATTCTGAGATAGCCCCTCATTTTGAAATAATAAGTCAACCAAATGACTGGACAAAAACTATTAGAAGTAATCAAAGTAATACAGAATTAACTGGAATGAAACTTGTTGATTTGAATTTTTGGCAAGGTTTTAGTGAGTATTTATCTGACAACAGAACTACATTTTCTATTAGAAAAGCTCAACCTCAACATTGGTATAGTTTAGCTATTGGTTCTAGCGATTGCCACATAGATTTAACTGTTAATAAAAATGGTGAAGTCGCTTGTTCCTTATGGATTGAAAATAATAAAAGTCTATACAATAAATTCTTTGAACATAAAAATGAAATAGAAATGGAATTAGGATATTCTGTTAAGTGGGATTATAAAGAAGGAAGTAAAGCTAGCAGTGTTGATATAAGAAGTGATTTTAGATTGGATTTAAAAAACAGTGACTTGTCAAAAGGATATGAATGGTTATTAAATAAAGCTGAAGATTTTAAAAGAGTATTTAGAAAATATTTATAACAAAAAGGATTTATACAAACATATTTTGCATAAGTCCTTTTTTTAATTCTTGTAATTTTTGAAGTGAATTTTCGTTATATTGAATTTTTAAATTTAACAATTTGATAATTCTTCCTAGTTTATTTTGCATTTTACCCTTAGGAATATCAACTTTAATTTCATAAAATAAATCCATATTAAGATTTCGTCTTACTATACTTGCTCCTTGTTCGGATGAAATTTTGTATTCATATAGTGCTTTAGGAGATTTAATCCAATAATCAAAAAAATCTATATCTATATTATTATTTATATCAAATATTTTATATGATGGTGAAACAATACCTATGTTATATTTACTATTAATATTTATGTTTCCCATCCATAGGTTTTGTGGACTAAGAACTAGTTGATTCTTTTTTAATATTTTATAACCTACATTGTTATCACTAGCAGCTTGTTTATTAAAATAATCTTTTTGTAAGTAGATACCTTTTGATGTAGAAGATAGTATTTCATATTCATTATTTTTAATTGTTTTATGATTTTGTTCTGCTAATATATTTTTTAAAGGAATTTTCTCTATTTCGATATTTTTTCCAATGCTATTAATAAGTCCTTTTTTAAATAACTTAAGGTCTTCAATTTTTTTAGTTTGCAACTCTATTTTTTTATCTAATAATTCTAACGTATCTGATATTCTTTTTTGTTCTTGAATAGATGGAATATTAATTGAAACTTGTTTTAAATTATCATTATATAAATGAACAACTGAATGTCCTTGTGCAACTTTTGCAATTTCAGTTTTTTTATTGTTATTTATTAAATAACTTAAGAATCTTCCATCGCAACTGATGGGTCTTAATATATTTATATCTCCACCAAGTAATACATTATCAATTTGAATACAAGATGATGTAGAAATATCTATAGGAGTTTCTCCACTTGATGGTATTAATACATCACCTTTTTTACTTTTTGGAATATTGTTTTCATTTCTATTAGTTTTACTATAAATTTTTCTTATTACTTCATTATATTTTGTATAAAGTTGACCATATAAAATACATGGATAATTTCCTGTTTCAGCTAAATCAGCTTTAGCAAGAATATTTCCTTTCGAAAACTCAACTAATTGAAATAGTTTTTTTGATATCCATTCATCACTAAATTCTTTAAATCTTAGTTTAGGAACATTCATTTTTCCACCACTTTTCAAGTCCTTAAGTTTAATACTTGAAAAGCGGTAATTAATTATTTTTATATATAATATTTTTGGAAAGGAGAAAGAATTTAATGATTATTAAATCAAGAAAGATACTTTACAAGGATTGGATTTATACGTGGCTTATTGAGAAAAAAGATTATATTAAAGAATCTACTTATGCAAATTATTCAAATAATATTTTTAATCATATAATTCCTAAATTAGGTAATTATACATTAAATGAGATTAATCATAAGATTATTCAAGATTTTCTTTTAGAGTTATCCAAAAATGGAAGAAAGGATAATACAGATGGATTATCAGAAAAAACTATTAAAGATATTACAATTATTGTAAAAGGAAGTATTAAAAAAGGTATTAATGAAGGTAAAATAAAACATATAGAATTATCATTTAATTATCCAAAAGATAATAAAGAAAAAAGTATATATATACTAACAAAACATGAACAAAATAAAATTACTAATTATGTTTTAGATAATAGGAATACAAAAAATATAGGATTTTTAATATCTTTATATTCAGGAATAAGAATTGGTGAACTTTGTGCTTTACAATGGAAAGATATAGATTTTAAAAATAATAAATTAATGATTTCAAAGACAATTCAAAGAGTGTATATTAAAGACAAAGATAAAAGTATTTCTAAGGTTATTATAACAACTCCAAAAACTAAAAATGCTAATAGAGAAATTCCTATTAATAAAGACTTTATAGAATTATTAAAGCCATTAAAAACAGATAAGGATAACTATATTTTATCTAATAATGATAAATATATTGAGCCAAGAACATATAGAAAATATTTTAATAAGATATTAAATGAATTAAAAATAAAACACTTCAATTTTCATTCTTTAAGACATACATTTGCAACAAATTGTATTTCTTTAGGATGTGATTATAAAACAGTTAGTGAACTATTAGGACACGCTAATGTTAATATTACTTTAAATTTATATGTTCATCCAAGATATTCTCAAAAGAAAAAATGTATAGATCTAGTAAGTAAAATATTTCAAGAAAAAGTAAAAAAATAAGCTTTTTCTTTTTATAATAAAATTTAGAAAATTTATGATATAATAATATTAGTTAGTTTAGTATCTTTTTATTAAACTTAAGGACTTGAAAAGTGGTGATTAAATGAATGTTCCTAAATTAAGATTCAAAGAATTTAATGATGAATATAAATATAGAAATTTATCTGATATTTCAACTTTAATAAAAGATGGAACACATGGGACACACGAAAATTACGAAAATGGAATTCCATTACTAAGTGCTAAAGATATAAATAATAACAAAATAAATATTCCTGAAGATTGTAGAAAAATTTCTGTTGATGATTATAATAAAATATATAAAAACTATTTATTAAAAAAAGATGACATATTATTAACCATTGTAGGAAGTATTGGAAGAACAGCTTTATATAAAAATGAAAAAGTTGCATTCCAAAGAAGTGTTGCAGCAATTAGAATTGATGGTAACAATAATTCCAATTATATTAGACAGTATATAGAATCACCTATAATAATTAATCAATTAAATAATATGACCAATTCTTCAGCACAAGGGGGAGTCTATTTAAGTTCTTTATCTAAACTAAATTTTGATATTCCTAGAAAAGAAGAACAACTTAAGGTAGCAAAATTTCTATCATTATTAGACAAAAAAATAGAGTTTCAATTCAAGAAAATTGAAGACCTTAAGTTATTTAAAAAAGGACTATCTACTACTATTTTCAATAGTTTAAGAGACTTTGAGGAATATAAATTAGGAAAAATATGTAACATTACCACAGGTAAGCTAGATGCAAATGCTATGATAGACAATGGTAAATATAGATTCTACACTTGTGCTAAAGAATATAGTTTAATTGATAAATATGCTTTTGATACAGAGGCCCTTTTAATTTCGGGAAATGGAGCATACGTTGGATATATACATTATTATAAAGGAAAATTTAATGCATATCAAAGGACTTATGTGTTGGATAACTTTTCTCAAAATATTCAATTTATAAAATGTTATTTGGAAGAAAACTTAGCAAAAAGAATTAATTCAGAAAAAAAGGAAGGAAATACTCCTTACATTGTACTATCAACTTTGTCGGATATGGTAATTAAAATACCAAGTAAAGAAAATCAAATTAAAATTTCAAATATTATAAATTGTCATAATAAAAAAATAGAACTTGAAGAAAATAAATTATTAAAATTACAAGAATTGAAAAAAGGACTTATGCAAAGTATGTTTGTATAGAATAATATTGATTGGCACAAAAAAGCATCAAAAAGCATCAAAAAGCATCGAAAAGCATAAAAAAGCAAAAAAAAGTTAAAAAAAGCAAAAAAAAGCAAAATAAAGCACAAAAAAGCATTGAATATTCATTGACTTATAAAAGTCAAGTGGTAAAATATAGTAAAATGAAATAATTATGCAAAGAGGACTTAGGTCTTCTTTTTTTTATTTTAAGGAGGTGGTAATTATGTACTATCATCCTATTAATTTTTATATTTTTATAATAATAGGATGAACTAATAAGAATTAAAATTAAGAGAAATAAAGGAGATATTTAGTAATCATCCTTTATATGGACCTACAAAGTAGGATGAATTTCGTAAGTACGAAATAAGAATAGCACCATAGAAATTCCTTATATTATAAGGAGTTTTTTTGTTTGAGGTGCTATCTTCTTATCCTGCTCTAATTAAAAACAGTAAAAATAATAGGACAATCATCCTATTTAGGAAGGAGTGATAGTTTGAGAATATTTAAATTATATTTACCAATAGACTTATTTAATAGAATTAAATTAATGTCTAAATTTTATAGAGTATCTATTTCTAAAATGATGACAGAATTATTAGAAAGAGGCTACTTAGAAATATTAAAGACAAATACGAAGGGAGAGTAATAAATGGAATACGATAAATATGTAAAAATACCATGGTTTATAATTTTAGATAGAAATATATGTGTTGGTAACAAACTTTTATATGGAATAATTATGCTTTTATCTCATAAAGAAGGTTACTGTTATGCTGATAATAAATACTTAGGAAATTATCTTGGAGTAGGTCCAAGAAGAATATCAAGCCTATTAAAAGAATTAGCAGATAATAATTACATTATTATGGAATATAAACATAAATTTCAAAGAAAAATTTATATTAATGAAGAAAAGTTTACATCTGACCTACCTGAAGATTTTTTCTAATGGGTTAGATGTTTTTTTTACACTCAAAGGACATATAGTTCAATAATAATATAATAAATATAATATAAAAATTAAATATAATAAATAATTCTAATAATATTATTAGTAATACTAATATAAAAAGAAAGGAAGTAGATATATGTATGAAAAAAATTCAAAAATAATAAATAGAAACATAAATTTAAATAGGTGGTTTAATTATGGAAGGAGCCTATTTGAATAACATTTCATTTAAAGATCTTATTTTAAAATACTTAATCGAAGAAATATCAAAAGAAGAAGGAGTGCAATCAAAATGATTTGCACTTTCTTAACTTTGATGTTACCATGGACACGTCTTAATACCCAATTAAGTAAGATAAAAGGAGGAATAAATGTATAATACTTACTTAAACGGAATAGATTTCAATGTTGGAATCTATATAAGACTATCCCAAGAAGATAAAGATAAAAAATATGAATCTGATAGTGAAAGTGTAATTAATCAAAAAGAGTTATTAAGAGGTTATGTTAAAAATAATAATTTTAATTTAGTTAAAGAATATGTTGATGATGGATATTCAGGAACTGATTTTGAAAGACCTGGATTTCAAAGTATGTTAGAAGATATAAATAATAAAAAGATAAATTGTGTAATAGTTAAAGATTTATCAAGATTAGGTAGAGATCATGTTATGACTGGTTACTATATTGAAACATTTTTTCCAGAAAATAATATAAGATTTATATCTATATTAGAATCATATGATAGTTTTAAAAATCAGGCTAGCAATGATTCATCAACATTTATAATTGCTTGTAATGATTATTATAGTAAACAAAATTCGATAAAAATTAGAAATGTATTAAATGAAAAAAGAAAAAATGGAAAATTTGTTGGAAGTTTACCATGTTTTGGTTATATGAGAGATCCATTAGATAAGGGACATTTAATACCAAATCCAGATACTGCTTCAATAGTAAAAAAAATATTTAAATGGAGAGCTGATGGTATTGGACCTACTGAAATAGCAAATAGACTAAATAAAGCAAATGTAATTACACCTAGTGGATATAAAAAGACTAATTATTCATCAAGGTTAATTGATAGAGATAATTGGAATATCTCCACAGTAAAAAAAATATTAACAAATAGAGTATATACTGGTGATTTAGTACAACATACTCAAACTAAAGTAAGTTATAAATCTAAAAAGAAGATAACATTAGATGAAAAATTATGGATTATAGTAGAAAACACCCATGAACCATTAGTTGATAAAGATACCTTTAATTATGTTAATACTTTAAGAAAAAGAAATACAAGAAATTATGAAATTAAAACAAATAGAGAAAAAAGATTATTAGAAGGTAAGTTATTTTGTAAAGAGTGTAAAAATAGACTTACAGTTCTTTATCGTAAAAAACAAGATTATTGGTCTGTTAATTGTAATAGATATTCTAGAGATCCCATAAGAGGCAGATGTTATTCGCATTTTTACCCATATAATTATTTGGAAGAACAGGTATTAGAACAAATTAATAAGTATATATCTAAATTAATAAAAGAACTTAATATAAAAGAATTAAATGATGAAGTAAGAAAAAGTATTGACAAGGAAACTACTAACATAGATAAAATAGTTAAAGAATTTCAAATAGAAAAAGAAAAGATTACAGGTAGATTAAAAACTTTATACAATGACAAGTGTGATGGTGTAATATCAGCAGATACATATAAAGAATTAGCAAGTGAATTTGAACAAAAATTAAAACAAATTAACGAAAAGATAGAAGATCAAAATGTTAAAAAATATAAAGTGAAAAATAAAGCAAATATTTTGCCGGATTATACTAAAAAAATAAAAAAACTATTAGATTTAAACAAGCCAAAAAAAGAATTAATTGACACGTTAGTAGATAAAATAGTTATAGATAAAGATAGAAATATTACTATATGTTTTAAATATGATATTGTACCAGAGGTAACTTTTAAGTATGAAAATAGAAATTTAGCAAGAAATCCTTATGGTAGGAAAGGCAAAAATCAGTATAGTAAAGATTAATATAGACTCTAACTAGTTATCTAGTTAGGGCTTATTTTTTGTTTCTTGATACATTTATGTTTTTTTACGGATTTTATGTTTTATAATAGTAATTAATAAATTTATGAAAGGAGGAAGCGAAATGGTTGATATTGTTGAAAAATTAATAGAAAAATTAGATGAAGTAAAAGATAGTATGGAAGATTTTCAATATATTACAGATTTGAAAACAATTGATAATATGATTAATGGAATTATACCTATTGATATTAATACAGTTGATGACATAAGAAATAGATATAAGACTGAATTGATATTTCTTGATAATTTAGAGAATAATTTAAGAGGATTTCAAAGAAATCAAAATAATAGTTTAACTTCAAATTATAATCAATATTTAAAAAATCTCAGACATGCTCTAATAAGAGTTGGTGTAATGCGTATCTTAAAAAGAAAAGGTAAAAAAATGTTAGAAGATGATTTGATAAATAATGACAACAATAATTTATACAATAAATTTGTAGATATATTAGAAGAAGACTAAAAGAAAATAATTAATCATGCTAAGTGAACGCACCTATATTAATTTCACAAAAAAATCGACCTCTGCAAAGCCTTATAAATCAAGGTATATTTGCAGTTATAATGGATAATAAACTATTGTGGTGGCGAAGGTGCCGAAATAGTCTACGCTCTTCGAAACAACCCAACCCTAGCACAAATGGCTCTTGACAATATTGGCGAAGCTGGACAAATAGAGAGAAAAGTTTATCAAAGACGATTACCAGAAAATCCCAACAAAGACTATTATTTTATTATTCGTGATACCGGCAACCTTGAGTCCTTACTCGTAGAATACGGCTTTATCGATAATGCAAATGATGCATACAAACTTCGCAACAATTTAACCGACTATGTTGAAGGAGTTGTAAAAGCCATTGCTAACTATGCACAAGTACCTTATAATCCACCTTTTACTGATATAACTGAAGGATACTACACAGTAAAAAGAGGAGACACCCTATACAGCATAGCCAATCAATTTAATACAACCGTTGCCAATTTAAAAGAACTAAACAACTTAACTTCAAATAATCTTCAAATAGGACAAGTTCTACTAGTAACTGAAAAAGTATATCCAAACGTTACTACCTATACTGTCCAAAGAGGAGATACATTATACGGAATAGCCAGTAAATTTGGAACCACTGTATCCACAATAAGAGAATTAAACAACCTAACAACTAACACTTTACTACCAGGACAGCAAATACTAATACCAGCATCAATTGAACCAACAGAACCAACTATGCCAGTTGAGCCAGAACCAACTCCCCCAACAGAGACAGAAACTCCATATTTGATATATACAGTTCAAAGAGGAGATAGTCTTTGGAAAATATCACAACGATATGGCATACCAGTAAATGAAATAATCGCTTTCAATAATCTAGATACAATAAATCTAAAAGTAGGCGATGAATTAAGAATACCCGTATCATCTCTAAATGATGATACAAAGCAAACATATACAGTAAAAAACGGTGACACACTATGGTCCATTGCCAAAAGCTTCAACGTATCGGTAGACGACCTAAAAAATGCCAATAATCTTACAACAAATTTATTAACAGTAGGTCAAAATCTAACCATCCCACAATAAAAACTATCAACCAATTCTAAAAACAACTATGTTTACTAGCTTTGGTTAATAGTTTTTTATTTTTGGAAAAATTTACCAATTTTTTCCAGTACAAAAAAAGAAGCCAAAGCTTCTTAAAAATCATTAAACAGTTTTCTTTCTAGCAACTACAACACCATAACTGATACCAGCAACTACAATAAGTACAATAATTAAAGCCATAACATCACCAGACTTGCTTTTTTCTTTAGCTTTAGTAGAATCAGTATCAATTAATTCCATAATATCATATCTATCAGCAACATCTTTTTCATATTCTGACTTTATAGTGCTTATAATTTCATCATTCATATCGCTTGAATAACCACTCCAAGATTTATTACCAATTAAAATATAAGGAACACCAGAAATTTTTTCATCTCTAGCATTACCAACTTTTTGTAATAAATCAGCATTTTCAGTATTATACCAAGTTTCATAATCTACGATTTTATAGTACTCACCATATTCATCTTTAATACTATCAAAGAATTCCTCTGCTTCGGCACAGTGAGGACATCCTTCTCCACGGAAGAAATAAATTTTTACTTTCTTAGAATCTTCGCTCTTAGTATCTTTTTCTTCAGTAGTAGCTTCATCTTTACTATCTGTATCAGCTTCATCTGCAAAGACAGTAAATGGTATCATTAATAAACACATTATAATTGCTAAATATAATTTAAATTTCTTCATATTTACCTCCATATTTATAATAACACAAAAATAAAAAATAGAAAATAAAACATAAAAAAAAGTCCAAAAATACTAAGAAAATTGGCCTTTTATAGATTATTCATCATCATTTTCACTACTTTTTTCATTTTCTATAGGAACATATAACTTACATCGACAAATATGATCCTGTACAAATTCATCACAAGGACAAAGAGTAGAATCATTAACTTCAACTCTACAAGGACAATGTCCTTCCTTTTTTTCTAATCCTTCAACAATAATAGAAACATACTTCTTATCTGGATTTAATCTAAAACCTTTCATATTACCTCCTTAAATATTCGAATCATCAAAATCTGGTATAAAACTCTTCTCTTGAGTGTCTCCTTCTTGAATAAAAGCCATCTCTACACCTAATGAACAAGCATAATCAACAACATTCTCATATTCTTCATCCGTAATTCTTCTATTCAAATTAGGATAATCATCTATTACATCAATTGGTGTATATTGATTCATTATACTAATAATTATATTATCTCCATATCTATTATATAAGTATTTAATCAAATTTTTACTATCATCAACATGACCTGGCAAAACAAGAATTCTAACAATTAGCCCAGATTTCATTAAATCATCAACAATTTTAAACCTGCCAACCTGCTTATACATTGCCTCAATTGCTTCACTTGCATATTTAAAATAATCCCGACAATTAGAATACTTACATCCTAAATTATTATCGAAATATTTTAAATCTGCCAAATAAATATCAATAACTCCCTCTAACATCTCAATAGTTTTAACGTTTTCATAACTACTAGTATTATAAACAACAGGAATCTTTAACTCTTTATTTTTAACTTCCTGCAATACAGAAACAATTTGTGGAACATAATGTGTCGGAGTAACAAGATTAATGTTATGAGCACCTTTACTTTGCAATTCTAAAAATATTTCTTTTAATCTTAAGTTACTTATTTCCTTACCATATCCACCTGTACTAATTTTTTTATTCTGACAAAAAATACACTGTAAATTACAATGTGAAAAAAACACTGTACCTGAGCCATTCTGTCCAGAAATAACCGGTTCTTCCCATTGATGCAAGCTATAATATGCTAATTTAACTTTATCTGTACCATTACAAAATCCAGTTGTCTTATACCTATTAACACGACAATTTCTAGGACATAGACTACATTCTTTTAATATATCCATAATTAAAACCTCGATAAACTAGTCTATCATAAAAATAATAATTAATCTATTAAGATAACTAAAAAAAACTAAAACTAACTTAAAATTTCTTCTCTAAGTAAACGTTTTTCATCTTCACTAATAAATGCACAGTTTATAGCATTCAAATTAAATTTTAAAAAATCTTCATCACTAAATCCAAATGTTTTCCTCAATAATTCATATTCTTTATTTAAACTAGTATTTGAAACAGTTCTATTATCTGTATTAATAGTAACAAGAACACCATTATCTACTAATTGCTTAATTGGATGAGACTCTATACTTTTAATAACATCAGTATCAATATTACTAGAAGGACAAATTTCCAAAGTAACTCCCATTCTAATTAATTTATTAACAACCTCATCAGATTGAATACTACTTATACCATGACCAATTCTTTTTGCTCCAAAATCTATAGCATTATTAACACTCTCATAAGATCTAGCTTCTCCAGCATGTATTGTAAAAGGTATTCCTTCCTTTCTAATTATATCAAATAACTCTTTAAAATTCTCTGTTGCATATCTAGCTTCATCTCCAGCCAAGTCAATACCAACAACACCATTTCCTAAAAATCTCTTTGTAAGCATAATTATTTTATAGTTATCCTGAACACTGAAATGTCTCATCATACAAAATATTAAATTAACCTTTACTGTGGAAACTCTTTTAAAACCTCTTCTTATTGCCTCAACAACTTCATCAATACTATACTTTTCAACATGAAACAATGGACAAAATCTTACCTCTGCATAAATAACTTCATCTCTTTCTAATTCCTTACCCAATAAATATGCATATTCTTCAATATTATTTAAATCCTGCAGCAATTTAATTGGAAGTTCGAACTTTTTTAAATATTCACCTAAATCTCTAGAAGTAGTATCAATTAGCTCATCAGTCGCATCATAACCCAATAATTTATTTGTATATTCCACATTTATAGAACCATCAAAATGTAAGTGCAATTCTATCTTTTTCATATAAAACCTCCTGTTATTATAAGATTCTAAACTTTTTATCTACTTGAATTATATCATATTCTAAATAAACCTCTTACGAAAAAAGTCTAAAACCGTAAACTATACATACAATGCGTAAAATCATCATATATTTTCGAAGAGGAGGATAATAAATATGTATACTGGACTAAATGATGAACAAGTTGTAGTAAATAGAAAAAAATATGGAACTAATGCCATTTCTAGTAAAAAACAAAATAGCTTTATGAAACTTTTCATAGAAACATTAGCCGATCCAATTATTAAAATTTTATTAATAGCATTAGCTATAAAAACGATTTTTCTCTTTCACGATTTTGATTGGTTTGAAACAATTGGTATAGTAATTGCTATTTTAGTAGCGTCCCTTATTTCAGCTATTTCTGAATACGGTAGTGAATCAGCCTTTGAAAGACTTCAAGAAGAGTCTTCAAAAATAAATTGTAAAGTAAAAAGAAATAATAAAATAGTTGAAGTGTCTATAGATGATGTAGTTGTAGATGATATTGTTTTGCTTCAATCAGGAGACAAAATACCTGCAGATGGTATAATCATTTCTGGAGAAATAGATGTTGATGAGTCAAGCTTAAATGGTGAGACAATTGAAATTGTAAAAAATGCAAATACTGATAACAGAGTATATCGTGGAACAGTTGTCTATTCAAAAGAAGCCTTAATGCAAACTAAAGCTGTTGGGGAAGCCACATTCTATGGAAAGATGACACAAGAGCTTCAAGAAAAAAATCCCGATAGTCCATTAAAACTTCGTCTTAGAAAATTAGCTGGTACTATCAGTATTATTGGTTACATAAGTGCAGCCTTAGTAAGTTTTTCCTATTTGTTTTCTGAGATTGTCGTTCAAAACAACTTCGTTATAGAAAATATTATTAAAACATTAACCAATTTCCCATTAATGTTCAAATACATTTTATATGCCTTAACATTAAGCGTTACCATTATAGTAGTAGCTGTTCCGGAAGGCCTTCCCATGATGATAACTTTAGTATTATCCTCTAACATGAAAAAAATGCTAAAAAATAATGTCTTAGTCCGTAAACTAGTAGGCATAGAAACAGCAGGAAGTTTAAATATTTTATTCACGGATAAAACAGGTACCCTAACAAAAGGAAAACTAGAAGTAGCTAGTCTGTTAACCGGTGATAAAAAAGAGTTTACTCATGAAAAGGAACTATCAACATATACTAACTATAATAAAAACTTAAAATACGCTTGTGTTTATAACAATTCTTCATATTTTGATGATAACCATCATCCAGTAGGTGGAAATATAACCGATAGAGCAATACTTGACTTTATAAAAAGCCCTATCATAGGTAATGTCAAAAAGCTAAAGTCAGTTCCCTTTGATAGTACAAAAAAGTACTCATCAACTATTCTAAATCTAGATAATCCAACCAACTATATAAAAGGAGCACCTGAAAAACTATTACCATTATGTACAACTTATCTATCAATAGATGGTAATAAAAAGACGCTTGTATCAACAGACACTATTATGTCGGATATAAAAAATAAAACCAGTAATGGCATTAGAGCTATTCTTTTAGCGTATAATGACAATTACCATTATGAAGAACTTAATCGTCTAACATTAATAGCCATCCTATATTTAAAGGATGAAGTTCGAAAAGAAGCCATTGATGGTATTGAATTAGTAAAAAGTGCTGGTATCCAGACTGTCATGATAACTGGAGATAGTAAAGAAACAGCTTTAAGTGTTGCTAAAGAAATAAATTTGATTACTAGTGAAGATGATATAGCAATAACCAGTAAGGAATTAGAAGTTTTATCAGATGAAGAGGTAAAAAAAATATTACCAAACATAAGAGTTGTTGCTAGAAGCCTACCACAAGATAAAAGTCGTTTAGTTCGTATATCTGAAGAATTAGGGTTGGTAACTGGTATGACAGGGGACGGTGTAAATGATGCCACAGCTCTAAAAAAAGCTGATGTCGGATTTGCTATGGGTTCAGGATCAGAAGTCTGTAAAGAAGCCAGTGATATTGTCATTTTAGATGATAATTTTTTATCTATTACCAAGGCTATTTTATTTGGTAGAACCATCTTCAAAAGTATAAGAAAATTTATAATATTTCAATTAACTATTAACCTCTGCGCTGTAAGTCTATCAATTGTTGGACCATTTATTGGTGTTGAAACCCCTGTAACTATTGTTCAAATGTTATGGATAAATATGATTATGGACACTTTAGCTGGAATTGCCTTTTCATATGAACCACCATTAAAGTCCTATATGTATGAAAAACCAAAGAAAAAAGAAGAAGCAATTATTAACAAGTATATGTATGGTGAAATATTATTTACTGGAATTTATTCATCATTGCTATGTCTAATTTTCCTAACAAGTAATAGTCTAAAATCACTTTATCGCTATGATCCAACTGATAAATATTTTATGACAGCCTTCTTTGCCTTATTTATATTTATGGGAATCTTTAACAGTTTTAACGCCAGAACAACTAGAATAAATATTTTATCAAATATCACTAAGAATAAAGCCTTTCTAATTGTTACACTAATAATTATAATAGTTCAATTATATTTAATATATTATGGTGGAGAACTATTTAGGGCTTTTGGTCTAACACTAAAAGAAATTCAAATAACAATATTATTAGCTGCAACCGTAATACCAATAGATTGGATTAGAAAAATTATAATTAAAAGAAGCCACTCCTCAATCTAAAATCAAACAAAAAACTTTGACTAAACATATGTCAAAGTTTCTTTATGTACTTATATTCTAGCAACCATCAAATTACTTGATGAATATCTTTTAAGTCCCTTATTAAATATAAAGAAAGCACCACCAATAAATATCCCTGTAACCAAAGTTACTAATAAAAATAAATATATGTTGAAACTTTCCATAACAGAAACTGGTATATATATACTAAGCCCAACTGGCACAATTGTATATAGTAATACCTTTACAATTCCTTTAAATATTCCATCAGGGTATGTTGAAAATTGTATCATTAGATTATTTCCAGTACTGGCAACTAGTTCAGAATTATTAAACCAAAATCCCAAACTTCCAAGTATAATAGCAACAGAAGTTATAATTAAACAACCTGTAAATGAAAACCATGTAAATAATAAAAACTTTTCTACTGTAAATCCAGAAATGAAAAACATTGTATATCCATATAGAATATCACCTATAGCCGAAGATGAAACATCAGCTGTAATAACTCCTAATAATACACTTTTTGGTTGTACCAAAAAGGCATCAAGTTTACCTGTATTTATTGTATCGGATAGTTTATATGCACTCCTAAAAAGCAAATGTGAAAAACCATAAGTAGATGAAGCAAAAGCCCACAGTAATAATACTTGCTCAAGATGATATCCACCTATATTATCTTTTAATGAAAATAATATAATCCATTGAATAATAAAACTAGCATTATTAAATATCATAAATATAATATTCATTAAAAAAGTTGTCTTATTTAGCATCTCTCTCATCAAAGAATACTTAATAGATAAAAGATTAACTCGTATTTGATTTTTAACCGCCATTAACATTAAGCTGTCTCACTCCCTTTCTATATAGTAATAAACATATTAAATATGCAAAGAATAAATATATTATTTGAGAAATAATTACATGAATAGCCAAAGACCAATTAAAATTAACAAATAACTTAGCTGGCCCATATGACACAACATAAATAGGACTATAAGTAACTATAGGTTGCAAAAGTTTAGGGAAAAACTCAATAGGGAAGAGTGTTCCAAGTATCAAAATAAATTTACTATATACCCAATAGAGTGGATTAGCATCTTCTATATAAAATGAAATAAGTCCTATAAAAATTATCAAAAATATACTTATAAAAGTAGCGAGTATCATTGTAATTAATACTACAAAAAATTTTAAAACACTTATATTAGGTAATCCATGTAAAGCAAATATACCAACAAAAGAACCAATAATTGCTAAAATGACAAACTTAATTGTAACACCACCTAAATGACTAAAAGCAGAATACAAAATATAGTTATAAGGTTTATTAATATTATAAGCAATATTTCCTCCGCGTACATCGTCGGCTATTTTTTTACATAAATTACGGCCATTAAGTGACATCCCTAGTACTTCAGTAATGATAACATACCAAATCATTTGCTTCATACTATATCCATTTATTAACTGACTAGAATCGCTATATAAATATCCCCATAAATTATAAAATATAAGCATTAAAACACAAAAACTAACAAATCCAGTCAAAAGATTAAATACATATTGTAAATTACTCATTATTTCAAACTTATATATTAATAAATACTTTTTCATTTTTTTCCTCCATTTTTATAGATATCACTAATAATATCTTCGAGTGGAGTATTAGAAATATTAATATCAACAATGTTATCAGTATTTAGTAATTTTAAAGCATCAGTAACACTTCTTTTCTTAGTATCAACTTCTATTTTTAAATTGTAGCCTTTATCTTTTAATATTGTAAGTCCATCTTCATCATCTAAATTAACTTTTTCCTTCATCTTTACATCAACTATTTTTTTATTTAAATAATGATATTTTAAGTTTTCCATAGAATCATCCATAACAACTTGTCCATTATTAATAATAATTACTCGTTTACACAGCTTTTCTATATCAGAAACATCATGACTTGTTAAAAAGATTGTTGTTTTATATTCCTTATTCATTCTCTTTATTAATGTACGAATATTTTCTTTAACAACAGGATCAAGTCCAATCGTCGGTTCATCCAAAAAAAGTACGCTAGGCTCATGTATCAAGGAAGCGACTATTTCACAACGAATCCTTTGACCCAAACTTAAATTTCTAACCGGAGTATTAATAAATTCTTCTAATTCAAAAACCTGCGTTAGTTCTTCAATCTTCTTTTCAACAGCATATTCGGGAATATCATAAATTGCACCAAAAAATTTGAAGTTGTCATATGGCGTTAGATGCATCCATAATTGTTCTTTTTGACCAAATACAGTTCCTATATTATAGGCTAATTTTTTTCTTTCCTTTGTAGGATCAATATCCATTACTTTTATACTACCTTTATCAGGATATAAAATACCAGTCAACATTTTAATAGTTGTACTTTTTCCTGCTCCATTAGGCCCAATAAATGCAATCATTTCACCCTTATCAACTTCAAAGCTAATATTTTTAACAGCCTTAACTGTCTTATAATTTGGCTTAATAATAGACTTTAAACTACCTTTAAAACCTTTGCTTTTAAGTTTAACCTTAAAGCTTTTAGACAAATTTTTTACTTCAATTATTGCCATAAAATATCTCCTTCCTTTCTCTAATTCCTAACTATAAAAATATTCATTTTGCTAGAAAAAAGTACACTAGCTAGGAATTATTTATAGTCGAGCAAAACAAAAAGCCACTTCTAAAAAAGAAGTGACTCCGTACCTTTAGTTCGTGTAGGATTAATCCCTATGCAGCTCGATAAATCTTATGCATACTCACTCGACTTGCCAACATCGTAGCATAAAAATAAATGCCTGTCAACATATTTTTGTTAACAAAAATACATAAGCTTTAAAAAATCAGTGATATAAGTACTATTCTCAAATTTTTTAATTTCCTTACTATCTAAAATAAATAATTTATCCCTATCTGAACTAGTCCTTTTAACATCACCAGTAATTGTCTTTTTCCATACAATAGAATCAAGTTCATAATATTTTATATTAAGTGCACATGAAAATTTTTAGCTTATGTAGACTTACCAGTACCAGCCGGATCTAGAATATAAATTTTCATAAGTAAACGATTATCAAAACTATTTAAAAGAACTTCTTAATTGATCGATTTTACCTTGATCCTTAACATATTCTTTTCTTTCTTTGACAAAGTTCTTTGACCCACGTTTTTCGTAATCGTATCTTGGTATTAGTTGCAAATGAAAATGATTCATTGGGCCATCACACATTGTACACAAATAAACACTTTCGGCTCCATAAACTTCTTTAATTATGTTCATTGCTTTTTTTGCAAAAACAAACATTTCCTCACACAAGTCATCAGGTATTTCCATCATGTCTTTGTAATGCGTTTTAGAAAGAATAATAGTATGACCAATGGCTCTTGGTCTATCACATAGGAAACATTCAAAATGTTCATTTTCAAATAACATTTCATCTGAATTATCTCCGTAAATAATATTATCATGTTCTCGGTTATAGCAAGTTGGACAAATGCCCATATCAGTCAACATGGCAGCAGTTAATTTTTCTTTTTCCATAATGCCTCCTAAATTAATTATACTATAAAAAACTCATAAATAGTTTTCAAAATTAATATAATTTGATAAAATTATAAAAGGTGATGAACTTTATGTTGAAAAAGTATCTAATAGTCTTTTTTGTATCAATGGTACCTTTAATAGAATTACGTGGAGCTATACCATATGCTATAGGTTATGACTTGCCAGTTCTTCCATCTTATATTATTGCAATAATAGGTAATATGTTACCAGTACCAATTATATATCTATTTGCACGCCGTGTTTTAGAGTTTGGACAAGATAAAAAATATATTGGTAAATTTTTTACCTGGTGTCTAAAAAAAGGTGAAGCAGGAGGGAAAAAACTTCAAGAATCAGCTGGAAAGGGTCTTTACTGGGCTTTATTTATTTTTGTTGGAATCCCACTTCCTGGAACTGGAGCATGGACTGGTACTTTAGCTGCTTCAATCTTAGATATGGATTTTAAGAAAAGTATAATTGCTGTAATGGGTGGAGTAATACTGGCTGGTATTATCATGGGAATTATCTCTCTTGGCGTGTTTAAAGGTATCTTAGGATAAATAAAAAACTGGTTGCTTTAACCAAGTATCCAATTTTTTTATTGCATTATTTATTGTCTATAACTTTTTCAAGAAAAATTCTTTCTTCAAACGCTCCATTGGTTGCCGCCTTTTTGTCAGCAGCAATTATTATATCATCTAAGCTAAATCCTTTAACCTTGGCCATAGCCCTAATTAGTTCTAGCTTATCTGCTAGTTCTTTTTTTATTTCGTCATTAGTATCAGCAAGCATTACTTCTTCTAATTCTTCCTTATCTTTTTCTAACAAGTACTGCCAATACTCATCATCATTTAAAGTTCTATAAATTGCTTTTTCACCAGTATTTTCAATTATTTTAGGAATATTATCTCTAACTAATTTTTTATATATTCTTTCCATATTATCACCTCACCAATTATATAATTAATTCAAGCAAAAAGTCCTAATTTAGTTTTGAAAAAACATCTTCCAGTCTATCATGAATAACCAAATCGGCCTTACCTTCATATACCGTCAAACTACCATTTATAATAACTAAATGTTTTCCATCAAACATCCTAACTAAACTAGCGGCAGGCTCAACTGTCAATGATGTCCCAGCAACTATTAACAAGTCAGATTTATTTATATAATCCATCGCGACAACAAAAGAAGCAGGTAATTGTTCGCCATATAAAACAACGTCAGGTTTAATTATACCACCGCAACTACATTTTGGTATACCTTCGCTGTTAAAGACATATTCAGCAGAATAACTTTTTCCACAATCTATACAATGATTCTTATATACAGTTCCATGTATTTCTAAAACATTTTTACTACCAGCTTTTTGATGTAATCCGTCGATATTTTGTGTAATAATTGCCTCCAACTTTTTTTCTTTTTCTAACTTTGCTAAATATTTATGTATAACATTAGGTTTAGCATCCAAGCAATTCATCTTATCTTTGTAAAAATCAAAAAACATTTTTGGATTGCTTTTAAATAAATCAATACTTAACATATATTCTGGTGGCAAATCAGTAGGGTAGTCCTTTTCCCTATATAATCCATTTTTACCTCTAAAATCTTTTATTCCTGATGCTGCAGAGACACCAGCTCCACCAAAAAAAACAATATGATAAGCATCATCAATCATTTTTTGCAATTCATCAATTTTATTCAAGCTATCACACCCTTCTATAAAATTATAGCACAAAAAACGAACTATAATAAGTTCGTTATTTTAATCACTAAAATGTCCAAATTTTGCCTTATCTTCATAACAAATATTTTTTAAGTTAAGATCCTTAATAATATTTTTAGGTTTACATTCTTCATATAAAGATTGTGGTGCCTCTACATTTCCTAAATTAGTTTTAATATAAATTGCTAAAGGTTCTTCGATACCTATTGCATATGATAATTGAACTAAACACCATTTATATTCATCTTTAGAAGTAACGATTTTTTTAGCAATTTCTCTTGCTTTATAAGCACCAGATCTATCTACTTTTGAAGGATCCTTACCAGAAAAAGCTCCGCCACCAACACTAGCAAAAGACTGATAACTATCAACAACAATTTTTCTTCCCGTAAGACCAGCATCTCCTTCAAAACCACCAATAAAGAATCTTCCAGTTGGATTAATTAAGAATTTTTCTACCTCAATTTCATACTCTGCGCAAATGTTTTTACATATATCGATTAATATCTTATCTGTTTCTTCTCTTTCTTTTTCAGTATTTTGATAACAAATTGTAAAATCTTTAATCTTTAACAACTTATCATTATCATCATAAATACCAGTTATTTGACACTTTCCATCTGCCAAGAAACGTCTATCGCATTGTCTAAGTTTGTCATATTCTCGACTTAGTCTTTGTAAAATAACCATTGCTGTTGGTAAAAGCTCCTTAGTCTCTTTACAGGCATAGCCAAACATCATACCATTATCTCCAGCACCATTAACCTCATCATTTGTACCAAGTGCAATATCTTCACTCTGTATTCCTAAATTGTCAATAACCTCATAGTTGTCATCATATCCAACATCTTTTAACACTCTCTTTACAATATTTGGAATATCAAGCTTTGCCTTTGTAGTAACTTCCCCAGTTACAAATATTTTACCTTTTCCTCCCATTACTTCAGCTGCACATCTAGAATTCTTGTCATACTTTAAACATTCATCTAAAATTGCATCACTAATTTGATCACATACTTTATCTGGGTGACCTCTAAATACTATCTCATTACTGTATAGTTTCATTTTATACTCCTTCTTTCTAAATATATTAAATCTTAGTCATCTAAGATATTTTTACATCTTATAAAAAAATGCCCAAGATAACTTACCTTGGACATTTAAAGTTACCTTATAGATCTAGCTTTACCACCTAAACTAATAGGTTGGTGTGACTTCATTGGGCTAGTCCCTCCATCACTCTTTATAAGATGTAACTAAATTATAACATGTTTTTGCATAAAAACAATACTATTTTTTCAAAAATATAAAATTATATAAACAACAATAAAATAATAATGTAACTTGTTAAAATAGCTGCTAAAGAAATAGGAATACTATATTTAAAATAATCTTTAGTATCTAAATTATAACCGTTTTTCTTTAATAAACCAATTGCTGTTATATTGGCAGAAGCCCCAATTGGCGTAAAATTACCACCTAGTGTTGCTCCAGCAATTAACCCATAATATAGTAGAGTAGGATTAATAGATGATGCCGCACAAATGCCAGTAATAACAGGTAACATTGTAGCAACATAAGGAATATTATCAATAAATGCTGATATTAGAACAGATACAAAGACAATAACTGTATACATTACAAAAGGATTATCTCCAATGTTTATGAACATTTTGCTAATAGCATCAATGACACCAGCTTCCTTAATACCACCAATTACTACGAACAAACTGGCTAGTAATATTAATGTCTCATAATCAATTTCTTTAATATTTATTAGAA
>ENA-ORKV01001041-ORKV01001041.1-human-gut-metagenome-genome-assembly--contig:-NODE-1041-length-24574-cov-2.713598_pt1 | contig 24574 bp, 25 predicted proteins | sample MGYA00243058_ERZ508805 | MGnify/ENA primary metagenome ERZ508805 (study PRJEB26277, sample SAMN04329770) | human gut metagenome | biome: human-associated habitat | host: Homo sapiens | place: USA... | reverse complement strand
GGAATCTGCTCCAGCCCGTAGACACCCGTCAGGGAGGAGAAAACCGGATGCGAGTCGACCAGAATCTGCGAATAGTGGCCGTCGAGACCGTTGATGCGGACCTGCGTGAAGCCGCAGTTCTGGCAGTCGTCCTCGACGCGCACCCCGGGCTGGAACGAAAGGCCCTGGGCCAGGCACGAGGCGTTGGCCCGTTCGAACAGGCCGGCGTCCAGCACGCTCACCAGCGCCGGAGCTTCGCGCCGCAGCGTCTCCGAACGGCTGGCCGAGACGACCACTTCGTCCATCGAAATGCCGCTCTGCGCCACCTCGAAGTTGAGTTCCCGGGTCTCGCCCCGTTCGAGAGCGACGGTCATCCGACCGGAGGCATAGCCCAGCGCACGGACTTCGAGCGTCAGTTCGCCGACAGGGAGGTTTTTCAGGAAATAGTGGCCCGAAGCGTCGGTCGTCGTACCGAAAGCCGTGCCGACGACGGCCACCGAGGCGTAGGGAATGTGTTCATGGGTTTCACGGTCCACGACGTGGCCGAAAAGATTCGCGTCCGTGCTTTTGCGCGGCGCTTCGGCCGCGAGCACGACAAGGCTCTGGCACACGGACAGCGCCAACAAAATATATCGTTTCATACGAAAGTATTGAATAATGGTGAAAGTAAGTCCGCTCCGGCATGCGGATGATTGCGGCTTCCGGCCGCGTTTACAAATCCGGTCCACCCCTGAATCCCCTCCTCGGAAGGGACTTACGGCGTAAAAACACACGCCGCTTCCGCTTTGACGGCTCGGCAAACGATAAATCGTCGGCCCTCGCCTGTCGCCGCAGTTGTCGCGATGCAGCCGGACATGCCGATATTACGAAACGCAATTACGCCGCCGGAGGCGCCCGCAGGGAGAAACGCCGGACCTCGACCGCACATTTGCAGCGCGTGGCTTCGGGTTGCAGCACGGCCAGCACCTCGGCGTAGAATTCATGCGGAGGCTGGGTCTCGGCCAGGTAGGGGAAGAAATAGAAATCGTCGACGACACAGAATTCGACGACCTGTTCGGCAGCGCCGTTGTCGGGAACCAGATCGCCGCTGAAAGCCGCGAAATGGGCATGGTCCTCCAAATAGATATGCACCTTCTGACCCGCATGGGCTGCGAGCAGAACGGCCAGCATAAAGGCCGCGAGGCATTGTTTGAGGCGGAGGTGCATTGTCTTCACGGTGGCGAAGATACGAAAAAAAGGGACCGCGACAAGCGGCCCCTGCAAAAACACCTACAAATGAGGATGTATGTCCTGTCCGGCACTCCCCGGGGGAAGCGGACACCCCCGGAAAAAGCCGGGCGGTTCAAATGCTGATGTCGAGGATCTCGAAATGGATCGTGCCGGCCGGAACCTCCACGTCCACACGGTCGCCCTTCTTGCGGCCCAGCAGCGCCTTCGCGATAGGCGTGCCGATCGCCAGCTTGCCTTCGCGCAGGTTCGCCTCGTGCTCGGCGACGATCGTGTAGGCCACCTCTTTCTTGGTGTTGTGGTTCAGCAGCGACACCTTGCTCAGTATCTGCACCTTGCTCTTGTCGATCTTCGACTCGTCGATCACGCGGGCATTGGCGAGCGAATCCTCCAGCTTGGCGATACGCATCTCCAGCAGACCCTGCGCCTCACGGGCGGCGTCGTACTCCGCGTTCTCCGAAAGGTCACCCTTGTCGCGCGCTTCGGCAATAGCCGCCGATATCGCCGGACGCTCGACGGAACGCATGTGGTCGAGCTCATCCTTGAGTTTTTTGTAACCTTCCGCTGTCAGATAAATAATCTCTTTTGCCATAATATTAAACGAGTCCGACGCACTTGAATTTCATAACGCTGCGAAAGATTCCGAACATGGGGCCCGTCGAACTCACATTAGGCATCCGCAGATGCCCGTCCCACATCCAAAATCCTCCTGTATTCCCCTTTGCAGCGGGGGAACCCTGTAAAACAAACAACGTAAAAAAATAAGAATCCTGACCGGTGAAGGCCAGAACCCTGATTTTCATTATACAGCAAAGATAGGAAGTATATTCCGAATTTCCAAATCTTTTTTCAACCTGCATGGCACGGAGTATGCGCCTCGCGCGGGATATGTATATCGTACTCCTGCTCCACTTAGCCTGGGCGCTCATGGCCGTCCCCGTCGTCACGCGCCAGCAACGCGTCCCCGCCTCGGCAGCGACCTGGCTGGCGCTGATCCTGCTGCTGCCCGTCGCCGGCACGCTGCTCTACATACTGGCCGGCTACCGCCGCAACGGCCCCGCGGCGGATTGCCCCGCCTGCCGCGGCGACCGCCTCGAACAGATCATCGCCCACGGATGCGGCACACGCCCCACCCGGTACAACCGCGTCGGGCTGCTCCACAACGGCAACAACGCCTTCACGGCACTGATCGCCTCGTTGCAACGGGCCACGCGCTCGATCCACATGGAGTACTACATCATCCGCGACGACCGCATCGGGCATACCATCGCCGAAATACTGATCCGCAAAGCCCGCGCGGGGCTCGAGGTGCGGGTGATCTACGATGCCGTCGGCTCGTGGCGCCTGAGCCGCAAGACACTGCGCCGCATGCACGACGCGGGGGTCGAGACTGCGGCTTTCGAACCGGTTCGCTTCCCGTGGTTCACCACGCGCGTCACGCACCGCAACCACCGCAAGATAGTGGTCACCGACGGCAAGGTCGCCTACCTGGGCGGCATAAACATCGCCAAATACTACCTCGACGGGGATTACATGGGTAAATGGCGCGACGAACACCTGCGCGTGGAGGGCGACGCCGTGGCCGACCTGCAACGGCTCTTCATCGCCGACTGGGCGCGCGTACGCGGCGAATACCTCGACAGCCGCCGCTACATCGCCCCGCACGGCATCCGGCAGCGCCTGCCGATCCAGCTGGCCTGGTCCGAAGAAGGCCCCTCGCGGCTGACCATCGCCGACGCCTTTGCCTCGGCCATCGTCCGGGCGCACCGCACCGTACGCATCTCCTCGCCCTATTTCCTGCCCCCTGCCATGTTGCTCGACGCGCTCCGGCTGGCAGCGCGCGGCGGGGTGCGGGTACAGGTGATGATCCCCTCGTGCAGCGACTCGCCGTTCACCGACCTGATTTCCGACTCCTACATCGGCGACCTGCTCGACGCCGGGGTCGAACTCTACCGCTACGACAACGGCTTCCTGCACGCCAAGCTGCTGATCGTCGACGAGGATACCGCCTCGGTCGGCACGGCGAACATGGATTACCGCAGCCTGCTGGACAACCTCGAAGTCACGGCTTTCATCCGCGACCGGAGCGTCGTGCGGGCACTCTCGGCCACCTACGACGACGACCTGGCCTCGTGCCGCCGGATCGCGCGGGAAACATGGCGGCCCGCGGCGTGGCGGCGCACATTGGGCGACGCGCTGCGGCTGGTCTCGCCCCTGATGTAGCGCAAGCCGCGGATCGGCATTTCCGCACCGGGCCCGGCGCGCAGCCCCCCTGATTTCCGTAATTTTTCCCTCTCGCCGCCTGTCTGCCCCCACCGCCGGGCAGAGGCTCCCCTCCGTCCGCCACCGGCGCCGGAAGCACCTCCGGCCACGGATTCGGATGCCGCCGTGCGGCATCCCGGGAGGCCCGCAGGCCTCCCGCCCGGGCGGGAGCGGGAAATACGGCGCGGCACCTTATTGTTACGCACAATAATTTTTTTTGGAAATCGTTAATTTATGCGTAACTTTGCGCGATAAAGCGCCGTAAAAGATTTATCAATGAAGCAGACTTTTTTATACGCCGTGTGCGGGGTGATTCTGGTCACCGCATTTAGCGGATGCGCAGGCATCAACTCCCTGCTCAAAAGCGGACAACCCGAACTGATTTACAGCAAGGCGCTGGAGTACTACCAGAAAGAGAAGTGGTCGCGTGCCTCGACGCTCTTCGAGGGCGTCCAGCACTACTACATCGGCACGCCGCGCGAAGACAGCGTCTCGTTCTTCAACGCCCGCTGCAAGTTCAAGAACCGCGACTATGACACCGCCTCGGCCCTGTTCGACGATTTCCGCCGCAAGTTCGGCCGCAGCGCCTTCATCGAAGACGCCGAAGGCATGTACGCACTCTGCTTCTACTACCTCTCGCCCGGCCCCTCGCGCGACCAGACGATGACCGGGCAGGCACTGATCGCCATCAACGAGTTCATGTCGCGCTACCCTCACAGCGACCGCGTCGAGGATTTCAAGCAGATCAACGGCGAACTGACGCAGCGCCTGCACGACAAGTCCTACCTGAACGCATACACCTACTATAAGATAGGCCGCTACAAATCGGCCATCGTATCGCTGAAAAATGCGCTCAAACAATTCCCGGACAGCAATCACCGCGAAGAGATCATGTACATGATCGTGGACGCCAGCTACCGCTTCGCCAACAACTCGATCGCCAACAAGCAGACCGACCGCTATCTCTCGATGCTCGACTCCTACCTCTCGTTCAAGGAGGAGTTCCCCGAATCGAAATACACCAAGGAGGTCGACCGCATGGCCAAGCACGCACGGGACTACCTCGACCGCAACAAGAAGGACGAAGACAAAGACAACAACATATAACAATGGAAATCAAGAAGAACATCCCCAACAACACCATCACGCGCAAGCTGGTGGATCTGGACAAGGAAACGGGCAACATCTACGAAACGGTGAACATCATCGCCCGCCGTGCCAACCAGATCTCGACCGAACTGAAGACCGAGCTCAGCCGCAAGCTCGCCGACTTCTCTTCGCCGACGGACACCATGGAGGAGACCTTCGAGAACCGCGAGCAGATCGAAATCTCGCGCTACTACGAACGCCTGCCCAAGCCTGCGATCATCGCCACCGAGGAGTTCCTCGACGGCGAACTCTTCTACAAAGAGAACAAAGAGGCCAAGGAGTCCTAACGATACCGCCATGAATTTGCAGGGAGGTGGCATACAGGGCCCCGGCGCAGGCACTGCCTGTCCGGCCGAAGGATTGGCCGGACGGCACATACTGCTGGGCATCACGGGAAGCATAGCGGCCTACAAGGCGGCTGTGCTCTGTCGTTTATTGAGGACGGCGGGCGCCGAGGTGCGTGTCGTGATGACCCCGCTGGCCAAGCAGTTCATCACCCCGCTGACGATGGCCACGCTCTCCAGGAACCCGATCCTCGTGGAGTTCTTCGACCCCGAGAACGGGGCCTGGAATTCCCATGTCTCGCTCGGCGAGTGGGCAGACTGCTACCTGATCGCCCCCGCCACGGCCAATACGCTGGCCAAAATGGCATGCGGCATCGCCGACAACCTGCTGCTGACGACCTACCTCTCGGCCCGCTGCCCGGTGGTCGTCGCCCCCGCCATGGATCTGGACATGTACGCCCACCCCACGACCCAGGAGAACCTGCGCCGGCTGGCCGGACACGGCGTGCGGATCGCCGAACCCGCCGAAGGGGAGCTCGCCAGCGGGCTCACGGGCAAGGGACGCATGGCCGAACCTGCGGAAATCGCCGCTTATGTCGGCACCCTCCTCGCCGCGGAAAACCCCGAAAAAAAAAAGCACCTGTCCGGTAAACGCTTCGTCGTAACGGCAGGCGCCACGATCGAAGCCATCGACCCCGTGCGGTTCATCTCGAACCACTCGTCGGGCAAAATGGGCTACGCCATCGCCGGAGCGCTGGCCGCGCGCGGTGCGCAGGTGACCCTCGTCACGGGGCGCACGTCGCTGCCGACACCTCCGGGCGTGGAGCGCGTGGACGTGCTCTCTGCCGCCGAGATGTACGACGCCGCGACCGGGGCTTTCGACGGCGCCGACGGCGCTGTCATGTGCGCCGCCGTGGCGGACTATACGCCCGACGCGGTTTCGCAGACCAAGCTCAAGAAGGGCGAGGGCGAAATGCACATCACCCTGCGCCGTACGCGCGACATCGCCGCAGAGCTGGGAGCCGCCAAAGGCGGCCGCCTGCTGGTCGGCTTTGCCCTCGAAACACACGACGAACAGGCCAACGCCGAGGCAAAGCTCGCGCGAAAGAACTTCGATTTCATCGTCCTCAACTCGCTGCGCGACGCCGGCGCGGGATTTCGCGGCGACACCAACAAGGTGACCTTCATCGACCGCAACGGCCGCGAGCCGCTGCCCCTGATGCCGAAGAGCGAAGTAGCCGGACGTATCGTCGACAAAATCGAATCACTGTTAAAATAAAGACCGCCATGTTACGCCGTCTGTCGGTTGAGAACTACGTGCTTATCGACAAGCTCGAAATGGAGCTGGATCCCCACCTGAACATCATCACGGGTGAAACGGGAGCCGGCAAATCCATCCTGCTCGGTGCCCTCGGCCTGCTGCTGGGCGCCAAGAACGACGGCTCGGCCATGAAGGACGCCGCACGCAACTGCGTGGTCGAAGGCACCTTCGACCTCTCGGGGCGCGACATGGAGGCTTTCTTCGCCGGGAACGACCTCGACTATGCGCCGGAGACTACCGTAACGCGCATGATAACCCCGACCGGCAAGAGCCGCGCCTTCATCAACGACCTCCCGGTGCAACTGGCCCAGCTGCGCGAATTCGGCACCCGCCTGATCGACATCCACTCGCAACATCAGAACCTGATCCTCTCCTCGGAAGAGTTCCGCACCTCGGCGCTCGACACCGTGGCCGGGAACGGGGAACTGCTCGCACAATATGCCGCGCAGTACACGCGGCTTACGGAACTGCGGCGCCGGCTCGCCGCCCTGCGCGAAGCCGGCGTCGCCTATCCGAACGACTTCGTTCGCACGGACCTCTTCGGCGACATCCGCGCCAAGTACCAGGACGCCACCGCCGAAGAGCTCGAGGAGCTCAAGCCCGAAGTGGCCTGCTCCGGCCGCATGATGCTCAAGCGCATCATGGGCAAGGCGAGCTTCGCGACCGTCCGCGACTTCACGGGCGACATGCAGTACTTCATCACGAAGGGCGACATCGGCGAAGAAGCCTATGCCGCCTGGAAGACGTTCGACCTCGGCGACATCGTCGCCGTCAAGGGCACGCTCTTCCGCACGAAGACCGGCGAACTCTCCATCCGTGCCCATGAGCTTCGCCTCATGACGAAGAACATCCGTCCGCTGCCCGACAAGCACAAGGGTCTCGTCGACACCGAAATGTGCTACCGCCAGCGCTACGTCGACCTCATCATGAACGAGGACTCCCGCAACCGCTTCCTCGTCCGCTCCAAGGCCATCGCCGCGATCCGCAGCTTCATGCTCGCGCACCGCTTCCTCGAGGTCGAGACGCCGATGCTCCACCCGATTCCGGGCGGCGCCAACGCCAAGCCGTTCATCACGCACCACAATGCGCTCGACATGGACATGTACCTGCGCATCGCGCCGGAACTCTATCTGAAGCGCCTCGTCGTGGGCGGCTTCGAGCGCGTCTTCGAAATCAACCGCAACTTCCGCAACGAAGGCGTCTCCGTCCGTCACAACCCCGAGTTCACGATGATGGAGTTCTACTGCACGTACTGGACGTACCGCGACCAGATGCAGTTCACGGAAGACCTTCTCCGCACGGCCGCCCGCGAAGCCACCGGCTCCGCCATCCTGCCCTACCAGGGGCATGAGATCGACCTCGAGAAGCCCTTCGACCGCCTCACCCCGGTTGAAGCCATCCTCAAGTACTCGCCCGACTACACGGCCGAACAGCTCGCCGACGAAGCCTTCCTGCGCGCCGAACTCGTCCGTCTCGGCGAGCCGCAGCCCGACTACGTCGGCCTCGGCGCCCTGCAGATGGCCCTCTTCGAGGAGACGACCGAAGCCAAGCTCATCCAGCCGACCTTCATCATCGACTATCCGACGGAGATCTCCCCGCTCGCCCGCGCCTCCGACGCCAACCACGACGTGACGGAACGCTTCGAGCTCTTCATCGCCGGCCGAGAACTCGGCAACGGCTTCTCCGAGCTCAACGACCCGGACGATCAGGCCGCCCGCTTCAAGGCCCAAGCCGATGCCAAGAGCCACGGTGACGACGAAGCCATGTACTACGACGCCGACTACATCCGCGCCCTCGAGTACGGCCTGCCCCCGACCGCCGGCTGCGGCGTCGGCATCGACCGCTTCATCATGCTCCTCACCGACGCCCCGACGATCCGCGACGTGCTGCTCTTCCCGCACATGCGTCCGGAATCGGGCAACTAAGAAGCCCATGGATCGACTCGACTCGATCCGACGCAGCCGGGCTGCGGAACTCCTCGCGGAGCTTCGCACCCGGATGCAGACCGAAAGCCCCGAGTCCCTCGGGGCTTTCGTCGCTCGAGGACTCGAGCTCGGAAGCCTGCGCGAAGACGTCATGCACGCCCTGCGCACGGATCCCGAACTTCGGGCCCTCGCACCCGAGGTGCGCCCGCGCGTCTTCGAGCTTTTCGCGCCCGAAGGCCTCGAGCCCGCGTTTGCGACCCTGACGGCCGGACTTGCACACCACGGCCTCACCCAGAAGCGCCCCTTCGAGCTCCTCGACGTGAGAGATGCCCGCGGCCGCATCGTCGCCCGCGCCGAACGCTCGGTCTTCCGCGCACTCGGACTCGCCACCGTCGTCGTGAGGCTTCTCGCCCTCGCACCCGACGGCCGCCTGCTCCTTCAGCAGAGAAGCCTCTCCAAGTCGATCGGTCCCGGCCTCTGGGACAATCTCGCCGCAGGCCTCGTCTCCTCGGGCGAAACGCCCGCCGAAGCCATGCTGCGCGAACTCCATGAGGAGGCGGGGCTCGACCCCGAATTCTCCCGCCTTCACTCCCCCGCACACCTCTCCTGGCAGGTCCTTCACGACGTTCCCGAAGGCCGCATGCAGGAGAGCACCGCAGGCTTCATCCTCAGGCTCTCCCCCTGCGACGCCCCCGTCAACCTCGACGGCGAGGCCGCGGGCTTCGCCGTCTTCAACACCGAAGAAGTCCTCTCCATGATCGAGGAAGGACGCATCATGCCCGAGGCCGCCCGACTCATCCTCGAGCACCTCCTTCACGCCGACTGACTTTCACGTCCTCCGCCGACGTTTCCGAACGCCGCCCTTTCGCGCCCGAATTGAATATGTCGACTTATAAAGTCAAGATTGCAGTCGTCTTTGCTTGACATCAACCCCTTTGGGAGTTATGCTCATTTGAGCATTAACCAGCGAGACCTGAACATGAGCCGTCCTCCGCGCAGCCGCATCGTCGACATGCCGATGCGCACCGTCTACTTCAAGCCCTCAGGGAAGCTTCCCGCCTCAGCCGAGCGCGTCAGCCTCAAGTTCGAGGAGCTTGAGGCGCTGCGTCTGGCCGACCTTGAAGGGCTCTCCCAATCCGAGGCAAGCTCGGGCATGGGCGTCTCGCGCCACACTTTCGGCCGCGTCCTCGCCTCTGCGAGGAAGAAGGTGGCCCTGAGTCTCGTCAACAACATTCCGCTCGTCGTCACGGGCGGCACGAACTCGTGCCGTTGCGAATCCGGCGAGCTGCTCAAGGAGCATCCCGCCATGAAGATCGCCATTTCCGCCGAAGGCCCCACGCTTGAGGACGACGTCGACCCTCGCTTCGGCCGCGCCGCCGGCTTCATCATCTACGACACGGAGACGAAGGCCGTCGAATACATCGAAAATGGTGCGGGCCAGACCGCCGCACAGGGCGCGGGCCTCATCGCCGTCGAGACCGTCTCGAACGCAGGCGCCACGGTCGCGCTGAGCGGCTACATCGGTCCCAAGGCCTTCGATGCGCTGCAGGCGATCGGCATCGGCACCGTCCAGGACGTCGACAACCGCACGGTGGGCGAAGTCGTCCGCGCCTTCGAGGCGGGCGAGCTCACCGTCATTCTTCCCTCGAACAAGGAAGCCTGATGCGAATTCTCTTTGCCAGCGGCAAGGGCGGTGCGGGCAAGACCACCGTCACTGCGGGCATCGCCGCCTTCTGGCCGAATCCCGCCGTCCTCGCCGACGCCGACGTCGAGGCGCCCGACCTCGGGCTCTACCTCCCGCACGCGTTCGCCGAGGAAACGCCCGTGGGGCTCGAGGTACCCGTGCGTGTTACGGACGCCTGCGACCTCTGCGGCGAATGCACGTCGATCTGCCAGTTCAATGCCATCAAGAAGCTCGGCGGCCGCATCATGCCGTTCTCCGATATGTGCCACGGCTGCGGCGGCTGCACGGCCGTCTGCGCCCCGCACGCCATCGTGACGGGCGAACGCGAGCTCGGCCGCATCGGTTTCGGCGCGCTTGAGGACGGACGCATCTTCCTCGAGGGCCGCTCGCGCGTGGGCGAGGCGATGACGCCTCCCCTCATCAGGGCACTTCTGCGCAAGGCCTCGGCCTGCGCCGCGCGTGAGAAGGCCGACCTCCTCATCGACGCCCCGCCCGGCGTCTCCTGTCCCGTCATGACGGCGGCGGCCTCCGCGGACGCCGTCGTGCTCGTCATCGATCCGACGCCTTTCGGCGTACACGACTTCAAGCTCGCGCTGCGCGCCTTCGAAAGTCTGGGCAAGCCCATGGCCGCTGTCATCAACCGAAGCGGCCAGCCTTCCGCCGCCGCTTGTGAAGCGGAGCTCATCGCCTTCTGCGGGGAAAAAGGCCTGCCCGTCGCGGCCCGCCTGCCCTTTGATCGCGAGGCCGCCGCACGCGCTGCCGCAGGACGCCATCCGATGCTCGACTCCGAGGATTGGCGCGAGTGCCTGTCCGAAGCCGCTCGCACCCTCAGCACCCTTTTCGAGGGAGGCCGTCATGCATGAGATCGTCGTACTGAGCGGCAAGGGCGGCGCAGGCAAGACCAGCGTCACCGCAGCGCTTGCGCGCGCCATGAGCGCCCGCGAGAAGATCGTCGTCTGCGACTATGACGTCGACGCCCCCGACCTTCACATTCTTCTCAAGCCCGAGACCGAGATGAGCGCCGACTTCGTGAGCGGGCATCTCGCCGTCTTCAACTCCGACAACTGCATCGACTGCACCCAGTGCCTTGCCTTCTGCAGGTTCGACGCGATCAAGCAGGCGGCTCCTTACGAATACCCTGTCATCGAGCCGCTCTGCGAAGGCTGCGCCGTCTGCGTGAAGCTCTGCCCCGAGCTGGCCTTCGACTTCGTGCCCAGACACTGCGGCGAGTACTACCGCAGCCGCACGCGCTTCGGCACGATGATCCACGCCGAACTGACGCCCGGGGCCGAAAACTCCGGCCGCCTCATCCTGCTCCTCAAGCAGGAGGCAGCCAAGGCGGCCCAGGCGGACGGCGCCGAAATCATCCTCTCGGACGGCACGCCCGGCATCGGCTGCCCCGTCATCAGCTCGCTCTCGGGCGCAGGCCTCGTCTGCGCGGTCATCGAGGCGGGCGCCTCGGGCATCGCCGACTTCAAGCGACTTGCCGAACTTGCACGCCGCTTCAGGCTGCCGATAGCCGTCATCGTCAACAAGGCCGACCTCAGCGCCGAAGCGACGGAGGCCGCCATGCAGGCCGCCCGCGACGCAGGCGCCGAAGTCCTCGGCACCCTTCCGTTCACGCCCGTCTTCACCGAGGCCATGAGCCGCGGCGAAGCCGTCGGCGAGACGCCGTCGGAGCTCGACGGCCACTTCCAAAACTTTGCCGACCGCCTGCTCGCGCTCGTGCGCGGAGGCCGCCGAAGCAGAATCATTCCCATCAAGGAGAAAGCATCATGAAAATCGCCATTCCGTCCGTTCTTCCCGGCGGCCTCGAAGCCCAGGTCGGCGCCCATTTCGGCCACTGCGACTGCTACACGCTCGTCGACGTTGAGGACGGTGCCGTCGTGAAGTCCGAAGTCATCCCGTCCTGCGCCCACGAGCACGGCGGCTGCCTCGCCCCCGTGAATTACCTCGCCGACCGCGGCGTCACCGTCCTGCTTGCTGGCGGCATGGGCATGCGCCCGCTCATGGGCTTCCTGCAGGAAGGCGTCGACGTCTACTACGCCGCCGGCATCGAAACGGTTGAAAAGGCCGTGGCCGCCCACATCGCGGGCGTACTGCCGCGCTTCTCGCCGAACCACTCCTGCGGCGGCGGTCATCACTGAAAGAGGCCTCTTCATGCAGATTCTCATCGTCACGCCCGAGGCCGCCCGCTGGACGGCCTTCGGCGAAGGCCTCAGGGCCGCAGGCCTCTCCTGTAGCTTCGCAGGCGCCCCTGACGACCTGAAGGCCGAGTCGCTCAAGGCCGACCGCCCCCTGCTCGTCCTCTGGGACGAGCCTTACACGGGCGATGCCCTTCGCGCCGCAGGCATCGGCGTCATCATGGCCGATGCGCACGAAACCTTCCACAAGAAGGTTGAAGGACTCGGATTCCTTCCCAACGTTCCGCTCACCCGCACGGCCGAAGACGCCCGCGCGCTTGCGGACTCGCTCGTCAAGGTCAGCGCCCTCTGAGACGGACGCCGCGCCTGCCGCACGGACAAAAACGGCGGTCCTCCCATCGGGAGACCGCCGTTTTGCTTTGCCAGAACACCGCCTGCGCTCAATCGCGCTCGTCGAGCCACTTCATGAGGATCCCCTCGAGGATCTTTTCATTGGAGGCTTCGGGATCGTCGTCGAAGTCAGGCAGCGCGCAGATCATGTCGTGGAGCTTCACAAAGGAGAGCGTGAGCGGATCAAGATCGGGATCCGCGTCATAGAGTTCCTCGGCAATCGCCTGGGCGTCCGTCCACTTGAGAGACATGGCTTACTCCTCGCGTGCGTGGTTGCGGCTGTACTTCGGGATTTCGACCGTGATGTCGCCCTCGCCAACCTTCGTCTGGCAGGAGAGACGGGAGAGCACGCTGGCGCCCCAAGCGGTGTCGAGATGATCAAGCTCGTTGTCGTCGGGCTCCTCGAGGGAGTCGAAGCCTTCGCGGATGATCACGTGGCAGGTGGCGCAGGCGCACGAAAATTCGCACGCATGCTCGATCTTGACGCCGTGCGCAAGGAGCGCGCGGGCCAGGTTCTCACCCGTAGCAGCCTCAAAGACGAGGCCTTCCGGGCAAAGCGTTTCGTGGGGGAGCACTGTCACTTTCGGCATTTCATCACCCTTTCCAGTGAATGTTCTAGTGAATCGTCAATAGTTCTTGGATTCGTCTTCGGGCTTCTCGTCGAACATCTCGTCGTCGACACTCATGCCCGAGAGGGCTTCGCGGATCGAACGGTCCATGCGGCGCTCGGCCAGAGTCTCGGTGCCCTTCGTAAGGGCCTCGATGCCCGCCTTGACCGCCTCGACGTCGTCGGAGATGACGAGCGCGGTGAGGCGTTCGACAAGCGCGTCGACCTCGGCGCGCTCGGCATCGTCAAGCAGGTCGCCGTCGGAGGCGAGTGCGGAATGCGTGGACTCGAGAAGCCGGCGGGCCTCGACCTGCTGCTCGCGAAGCTCGCGGGCGCGCATGTCCTCTTCGGCGCTGCCGTTGCCGTCCTGCAGCATGCGGACGATGTCGTCGTCGGAAAGACCGTAGCTCGGCTTGACCTGGATCGAAGCCTCGACGCCCGTCGTCATTTCGCGTGCGGAGACGGAGAGAAGGCCGTCGGCGTCGACCTGGAAGGTCACGCGGATGCGGGCGGCGCCCGCAGCCATCGGCGGAATGCCGCGAAGCTCGAAGCGGGCGAGCGAACGGCAGGCGTCGACGAGCTCGCGCTCGCCCTGAACGACGTGGATCGCCATGGCCGTCTGGCCGTCGCGGAAGGTCGTGAAGTCCTGGGCAAGCGCCACGGGAATCGCACTGTTGCGCGGAATGACCTTTTCAACAAGGCCGCCCATGGTCTCGAGACCGAGCGAAAGCGGCGTGACGTCGAGCAGCAGCCAGTCGTCGTCGCCCGAGGTGTTGCCTGCAAGCTTGTTAGCTTGCATCGCGGCGCCGATCGCCACGACCTTGTCAGGATCTATGTCGTCGAGCGGGGCGAAGCCGAAGAACTTCTCGACGGCCGTGCGGACGCAGGGCATGCGCGTCGCGCCACCGACGAGCACCACGCCGCGGACGTCGGAAACGCCGGCGGAAGCGTCGCGCAGAACGGCCTCGACCGTATCGATCGTCTTCCTGACGAGGTGGCAGGTCATTGCATCAAATTCCTCGCGCGTGAGATCAAGCTCGACCTCGTCGCCGTTGTCGAACGCAAAGTGGATGCAGGTCGACTCGTCCTTCGTGAGGGCCTCCTTCGCGGCGCGCGAGAGCGCCATCAGACGGCGCTTTTCGGCGGCGGAGAGGATGTGGCCGGGAAGCGTGTCGGCAGGCTTGCCGTCAACCGTGAAGCGGGCCTTGGGATTGCCGCCGCGGAAGCTCTCCGTGACGTGACAGAGGACGCGGTGGTCGAAGTCGTCGCCGCCCAGCGCCGAATTGCCGCCCGTAGCGAGAACTTCGAAGACTCCGCGCGTGAGCTTGAGAAGCGAGACGTCGAACGTGCCGCCGCCGAGATCGTAGACCATGTAGGTACCCTCGGCACCATTGTCGAGGCCGTAGGCGAGCGCAGCCGCCGTCGGCTCGTTGAGAAGGCGCAGAACCGTGAGGTTCGCAAGACGGGCGGCGTCCTTCGTCGCCTGACGCTGCGCATCGTCGAAGTAGGCGGGGACCGTGATCACGGCGCCCGTCAAATCGCCACCGAGACGGTCCTCGGCGCGCTTTGCAAGAGAGCGGAGGATTTCGGCACTCACCTCGACGGGAGACTTGACGCCTGCGGACGTGGCGATGCGGACCATCGACGGATCGTCGACGAGGTCGTACGGCAGATTGTGGACGTCGGCCAGATCCTTCATCGTGCGGCCGATGAGGCGCTTGGCGGAGGAAATGGTGTTCTTGGGATCGCGACTGGCGTCGCGCAGTGCGACCGCGCCGACCGTCACTGTGCCGTCGGCGGCGTAGTGAACGACGGAGGGCAGGATGGCAGCGCCCCCTTCATCGAGGATCACCTCCGTGGAGCCGCTGATGACGCTTGCCACCAAGGAGTTCGTGGTGCCTAGGTCGATGCCGACCGCAAGGCGGTGTTCGTGCGGGGCGGCGGAAAGGCCGGGTTCTGCAATCTGAAATAAAGCCATGAGGGGACCTTCTCTTTTTATTTGGAGTCGCGCGCCGCTTCCTCAAGGAAGCGGTCGATGAACATCAGGCGGCGCGTGAGATCAACGGCGGCGGCCCAGTCGGCCTTTTCGTCAATGGCTTCGGCAAGCCCGCGAACGACGTCCGCACGCACCCCGCCTGCCTCGGCGCGGACGGCGTCCGCCGCGCCTGCGTCGCCCGACTCGAGGGCTTCGCGCCACATGATCTGCGTCATGAGGAAGTCGGCGGGCATGCGGGTGTTGGTTTCAGCCTCGATCGGACGGCCTGCGTTCTCGCAGAGCCAGGCCGCGCGCTTCACGGGGCTCTTGAGGAGCTTGAACGCTTCGTTGATGCGGGTGCTCCACTGCTCGGCCACGCGCCTTTCGGCGGCGGGCCTGTCCGCAAAGCGGTCGGGATGCACCTTCATCATGGCGGCCTGATAGGCCGCCTCAAGCTTAGCTTCGTCGATCATGAAGGCGGGCTTCATGCCGAACAGCTGGAATGGACTCATCTGCGCCATCGTCGGTTCTTCCTGTCCTTTTCTTGCTTTTCCTGCCCAAAAGGGGGCCCGCCTTTCGTGCGTATCCCCGATGATCCATCAAACGTGGAAGGACTCGCCGCAGCCGCAGCGGCTCTTTTCATTCGGGTTGTGGAACTTGAAACCCTCCTGGAGTCCTTCGCGGGTGTAGGCGAGCTCGGTGCCGTCAAGGTACGGAAGGCTCTTCTCGTCGACGATCACCTTGACGCCGAAGCTTTCCCAGACCTGGTCGTCGGAGTTGACCTCATCGGCGAACTCGAGCTTGTAGGCCATGCCCGAGCAGCCCGAGGTCTTGACGCCGAGGCGCAGGCCGACGCCCTTTCCGCGCCGGGTGAGGAACTTCTGGACGTGCTTCGCGGCGGCTTCAGTCAGCGTAACTGCCATGATTCATCACTCCTTGGACTGCTTGTTGCGGTAGTCGTTGATGGCCGCCTTGATTGCGTCCTCGGCGAGGATCGAGCAGTGGATCTTCACGGGCGGAAGCGCGAGTTCTTCGGCGATGGCGGCGTTGGTGAGCTGGCCGGCCTCGTCGAGCGTCTTGCCCTTGACCCACTCTGTCACGAGAGAGGAGGAGGCGATGGCGGAGCCGCAGCCGTAGGTCTTGAACTTGGCGTCCTCAATCACGCCCTCGTCGTTCACCTTGATCTGAAGGCGCATCACGTCGCCGCAGGCGGGGGCGCCGACCATGCCGGTGCCGACATTGTCATCCTTGACGTCGAGCGTGCCGACGTTGCGCGGATGCTCGTAGTGGTCCATGAGTTTTTCGCTGTATGCCATGTCTTGTATCTCCGTCGGAGGGCGCTCGCGCGCCTCTCCGGTCAGTGTTGTGTTCTGTGCGGGTTCCGTGGGATCAGTGTTCGGACCACTGAACCTGATTGAGGTCGACGCCCTGCTGGTGCATTTCCCAGAGCGGGCTCATCTCGCGCAGGCGGGTGACGCCTTCGACGAGGGTTTTGATCACGTAGTCGATCTCCTCCTCGGTCGTGAAGCGGCCGAGCGTGAAGCGGATCGAGCTGTGGGCGAGCTCATCGTCGCGGCCGAGCGCTCGGAGCACGTAGGAGGGCTCGAGCGAGGCGGACGTGCAGGCGGAGCCGGACGAGACGGCGATGTCCTTCATGGCCATCATCAGGCTTTCGCCTTCAATGAACGCGAAGCTCACGTTGAGGTTGTGCGGGGAGCGGTGCTCCATGCTGCCGTTGAGGTAGACCTCGGGAATGTTGTTGCGGATGCCGTCCCAGAGGCGGTCGCGAAGGCGCGCAAGACGCGGCATCTCCGTCTCCATCTCCTCCTTGGCAAGACGATAGGCCTCGCCCATGCCGACGATCTGGTGGGTGGCAAGAGTGCCCGAGCGCATGCCGCGCTCATGGCCGCCGCCGTGAATCTGGCATTCGATGCGCACCCGGGGCTTGCGGCGCACGTAGAGGGCGCCGATGCCCTTCGGGCCGTAGACCTTGTGGCCGGAGAGGCTCATCAGGTCGACCTTGAGGCGGTCGACGTTGAGGTCCATCTTGCCGGCGGCCTGCGTGGCGTCGCAGTGGAAGATGATGCCGTGCTCGTGGCAGATCGCGCTGATCGTCTCGAGGTCCTGAATGACGCCGATCTCGTTGTTGATCGCCATCACGGAGACGAGGATCGTATCGGGACGGATGGCCGCACGGAAGGCGTCCATGTCGATGAGGCCGTCCTCCTTGACGTCGAGGTAGGTCACCTCGTAGCCCTCGCCCTCAAGATGGCGCATAGAGTCGAGCACGGCCTTGTGCTCGGTCTTCACCGTGATGAGGTGACGGCCCTTGTCCTTGTAGAAGTGCGCGGCGCCCTTGATGGCGAGATTGTCGCTCTCCGTTGCGCCGGACGTCCAGACGATCTCGCGGGGATCGGCGCCAATGAGGGCGGCAACGTGACCGCGAGCCTCTTCAACGGCCTTCTCGGCCTCCCAGCCGTAGCTGTGGCTGTGGCTGGCGGGATTGCCGAACTTCTCGTAGAGATACGGAACCATCTTGTCGACCACGCGGGGGTCGCAGGGCGTCGTCGCGGAGTAGTCAAGGTAAACGGGCAGCTTCATCATGAATCCTTTTTGGGAACGGATCGTCGGTGCCGGCGATGCTTGTAGGTTTAGAGGGGGGCTCTTTTGTGCTTCGGCTGAAAGGCGGCGCCTCAGGCGTGCTTTCGCACCGGAATGACGGCGGACACGACCTGCTTGCCGTGGCGGGCTGCGTGAGCCTCGACCATGCCGGCGAGCGTCACGCCCTCCAGAAATTTTCTCGTGGTCCGGTTGAGGTCCTCCCACAGATGGTGCGTGAGGCAGGCGGCGCCGCCAAGGCAGCTGCCGTCGCCGCGGCACTGCGTGGCGTCGATGTCCTCGTCCATCGCCTCGATGATCGCGGCGGCGGTAATGTCGCCCGCCGGAGCGCCGAGACGGTACCCGCCGCCCGGACCGCGAACGCTCGCAACGAGCCCTGCACGGCGGAGCTTGCAGAAGATCTGCTCGAGATAGGCCACGGAGATCTGCTGGCGTTCGGAAATCTGCGTGAGGGAGATGGGGGCCTCCTCTTCATGCAGGGCCAGGTCCACCATGGCCGTGACGGCAAATCGTCCTTTGGTCGTCAGCTTCAAGATGCAGCTCCAATTTGACGGGGGTTGAATGACGGGAAATCACGGGGGAGTGACCGAATCCCGACCAAGTTGGTCGGATATTAGCGAAGAATACCCGACTAATCAAGTCAATTATTGAGTCTACGCAAAAAGGAGGACAAAACTTACACGCCAGAAAGCCCCCCATCAACGCGAAAAGCCCGCGGGAGCGGGCTTTTCAATGCACGGGCCGTCCTGAGGATCAGCCGGCGGCCTTCGTGGCCTGAAGGCTCTTCTGCATCATGCGGGCCTTGCGCTCGAGCGTCTCGAGCAGGCCGCCGCAGGCGTCGGTGCAGTAGTCGAGCACCTGATTGAAGCCCTCGTTGAGGCCGTAGTACGGATCCGGCACGACGGCGGCGTCATAGTCGTTGGCGTAGCGCATCAGCAGATGGATCTTGTGCTTGAACTGCGGAGGAGAGCGGTGCTGCAGATCGGTGAGATTCTCCCAGTCCATCACGAGGATGAGGTCGAACTTCGCGAAATCCTCGGGCGCAATCTCACGCGCACGGTGCTCCTTGATGTCGAGACCGCGCTTGCGGCAGGCAAGCTGAGCCCTCACGTCGGGCGTTTCGCCGACATGATGTCCGCTCGTGGCCGCGCTGTCCGAAAAAATCACGTCATCAAGCTTGGCCTCCGCGACCTTCTTGCGGAAGATCGCCTCGGCGGTCGGACTGCGGCAGATGTTGCCCGTGCACACAAAAAGAACCTTAATCACTTTCTAGTTTTCCGAAATTCTGCAGTGCCCCGTCCGTCCTCGGGAGGGGGCAGGTTTTCCAAACCAACGTGCATATGCTACTGCAGAAGGCGTGTTCTGCCTAGTCTCAATTTCACCCGTCATCCCGCCTTCATTGCCGCAGAGGCATATGCAACCTGAACAAATTTTGCGGGGAAAGCCGCTAAGGCCTCTTCCCGAGCCGTTCGCTCAGGCTTCAGCGGATGCTCCGAACGCCTGCTCCCTCAGGTGTTTGATCTCCTCGCGCACCTGAGCGGCCTTCTCGAAGTCGAGGTTTCGCGCGAAGTCCATCATGCGGGCTTCGAGCTCCTTGAGCCTTGCGCTGAGGCTCTTCTCGTCGAGCGCTCCGAAGTCGGTCTCCTCGACGCGCCTCGAGGCGGGCTTCGCGACGTCGGGACCCCTGTAGACGCCGTCGATGATGTCGCGGATCTCCTTCTTGACGCCGCGCGGCACGATGCCGTGCTCGGCGTTGTAGGCGAGCTGTTTCTCGCGGCGGCGGCCCGTCTCGGCAAGCGCGCGCTCCATCGAGTCGGTCATGCGGTCGGCATAGAGGATCGCCCTGCCGTTGAGGTTTCGAGCGGCTCGGCCGATCGTCTGGATGAGCGAGCGCTCGCTGCGCAGGAAGCCCTCCTTGTCCGCGTCGAGAATGGCGACGAGCGAGACCTCGGGAATGTCGAGGCCCTCACGAAGCAGGTTGATGCCCACGAGCACGTCGAACCTGCCCGCGCGCAGGTCGCGGATGATCTCGACGCGCTCGACGGTATCGATGTCAGAGTGGAGGTACCTCACGCGCACGCCGTGCTCGGAAAGGAAGTCCGTGAGGTCCTCGGCCATGCGCTTTGTGAGCGTCGTCACGAGCACGCGCTCCTCCTTCTTCACGGTGAGCGTGATCTCGGAGAGCAGGTCATCGACCTGGGTGACGGCGGGACGCACCTCGACCCAGGGGTCGACGAGGCCCGTCGGACGCACGACCTGCTCAACCACCTCGCCCGAACTCTTCTCGAGCTCGTAGGCTGCGGGCGTCGCCGAGACGAAGACGCTGCGGCGCATCTTGCGCTCGAACTCGTCGAAACGGAGCGGGCGGTTGTCGAGCGCGGACGGAAGACGGAAGCCGTAGTTGACGAGCGTCTCCTTGCGCGCGCGGTCGCCGCGGTACATGCCGCCGAGCTGTCCCATCATCACGTGGCTCTCGTCGAAGAACATGATGCTGTCGGACGGGAGGTAGTCGATGAGACAGGGCGGCGCCTCGCCGGGCGCAAGGCCCGTGAGGTGGCGGGAGTAGTTTTCAATGCCCTTGCAGAAGCCCACCTGATCGAGCATCTCCAGATCGAACATCGTGCGCTGCTGCAGGCGCTGCGCCTCTACGATGCGCCCGTCGGCATAGAGCTCGGCGAGACGCTCCTTGAGCTCGGCCTTGATGCCCGTCATGGCACGTATGACCTCCTCGCGGGGCGTGACGTAGTGGCTTGCGGGGTACACGACGAAGCGGGGCACCTTCTGCTCGATGCGGCCGGTGAGCGGATCGAAGAGATGCACGGCCTCGACTTCGTCGTCGAAGAGCTCGATGCGTACGGCGCTCTCGGCATGTTCTGCGGGGAAGACGTCGATCGTGTCGCCGCGAACGCGGAATGTGCCGCGCACGAAGTCCGTGTCGGTGCGGCGGTACTGCATCTTGACGAGCTGCGTGATGAGCCGGCGCTGGTCCTTCCTGTCGCCCTCACGAAGGATGAGCCTCATCTCGGTGTAGATCTCGGTCTTCCCCATAACATAAAAAAACAAAACGGTGGCGACGATGATCGTGTCGCGGCGCTCGAGAATGGACTTGGTGGCGGCAAGACGCATCTGCTCGATGTGCTCGTTGACGGCCGCGTCCTTCTCGATGAAGAGGTCGCGTGCGGGGACGTAGGCCTCGGGCTGGTAGAAGTCGTAGTAGGAGACGAAGTACTCCACGGCGTTCTCAGGGAAGAAGTCGCGCATTTCAGCGTAGGTCTGCGCGGCGAGCGTCTTGTTGGGCGCCATGATGAGGGCGGGGACGCCGAGCCTCGCGATGACGTTCGCCATCGTGTAGGTCTTGCCCGAACCCGTCACGCCGAGCAGCGTCTGGAACATGACGCCGTCCTCAAGCCCCTCGGAGAGCGCCTCGATGGCCGAGGGCTGATCGCCCGCCGGCGGAAAGGGCTGGTGAAGGATGAAGGGCGAGTCGGGATATCGGACGATCTGTGCCACTGGAAACCTCGGTCAGGGATCTGAGATGGTTAGACAGTCGATTGTATGCTGTTTTGAAGCGAACACGCAGTACCTCATAGTCCTTATGGCATCTGACCAATCTCGAAATACCCTCAGAGAGCCGCCCGCCGAGCCGACGGGCGGTCCCTCGGTTGGTTATAGTGAATGGAGCTTCTTTTTCAACACGGGCTCCACACAAAATGACTCGCGAATACTTTGCTTCCCTTGAACCCCGTCCTGACGATCCCATTCTCGGCCTCGTTGAACTCTACAAGAACGATCCCCGCGACACGAAGGTCAACCTCGGCGTCGGCATCTACCTCGACAACGAAGGCAGGCTTCCGCTCATGAAGGCCGTCGGCGCGGCCGAACAGCGCCTCGCCAAACGCGGCGCTCCGCACGGCTACATCCCGATGTCGGGCCTTCCCGCCTACTGCGCCGCCATCCAGAAGCTCGTCTTCGGCGCCACGAACGAAGCCGTCCTCTCGGGCCGCATCGCTACCATCCAGTCTCTCGGCGGCACGGGCGCGCTCCGTCTAGGCGCAGTGTTCGCACACGAATACCTCGGCCTCACGAAGGCCATCGTCTCCAACCCCACCTGGGGCAACCACATCACGCTTTTTGAGCACGCAGGCCTCAAGGTCGACCGCTACCCCTACCTCAACAAGGAGAAGAACGGCGTCGACTTCGAAGCCATGAAGGCCTGTCTCGAGGGCCTCGAGGCCGGCACGGTCGTGCTTCTGCACGCCTGCTGCCACAACCCGACCGGCTACGACCTCAACGCCGAGCAGTGGGCCGAGGTCACGAGGATCATTCAGGAACGCGACCTGCTTCCCTTCCTCGACATCGCCTATCAGGGCTTCGGCTCCGGCCTTGACGACGACGCAGCCGCCGTCCGCGCCCTGTGCGCCGCCGGCGTCTCCTTCATGGTCAGTTCCTCCTGCTCGAAGAACTTCGGCCTCTACGGCGAACGTGCGGGCGGTCTGCATGTCGTCACTCCCAACGCAGACGAAGCCGCAGTGGTCACCTCCATCATCAAGGCCATCGTCCGCGCCGAATACTCCAACCCTGCCACGCACGGCGCCGCTATCGTCAACGAAGTCCTCAACGACGAAGAGCTCTACGCCGTCTGGGAGGATGAGGTGACCGGCATGCGCACCCGCATCCGCTCCATGCGCGAGAGCCTGGTCGCCGCGGGCGAGGCCGTCGGCGCCGACCTCTCCTTCGCCGTCCGTCAGGCGGGCATGTTCTCGTTCACAGGCCTCAACGCCGAACAGATGCTCGCACTGCGTGAGAAGTACGGCGTCTACGGCGTGGCCAACGGCCGCATTTGCATCGCCGGCCTCAACACTGAAAATGTAACCTACGTCGCCAAAGCGATTGCAGGAGTAAGATAAGAAGAAAAAAATCGGCACGATGCATACCGTGTTTATGGTATTTTCAAGAAATTCTCTTGCCAAAGACTCAAAGTCTCCGATATACTTTGTGTCCTTGATTCCCCGATAGCTCAGTCGGTAGAGCGACGGACTGTTAATCCGCAGGTCGCTGGTTCGAGCCCAGCTCGGGGAGCCAAGTCAGATTGGCCAATCCGACTTACCGGCCAATTCAAAGTACTCCCCGATAGCTCAGTCGGTAGAGCGACGGACTGTTAATCCGCAGGTCGCTGGTTCGAGCCCAGCTCGGGGAGCCACGAATTCGAAAAGCGGCGCTTTCGCAAGAAGGCGCCGCTTTTTTTTCGTCCCTGCAATGCGCCGCACGCCTCCGCCTTCGGGCTTGGATTTCGCATTAGTCCGGAACCACTAGGCACTTTTCCCTGCCCACTTTGCCGCGCGTCACGATTCCCGCGTTTCCCCTTCTCGTCTAAGCACTTTACCCATTGAGGCAGCGCCTTGTGGCATGTATCGTTGACTTCGGCGAATCGGATTGGGTTATCCGGATCGTCCCGGTGGAGAGAAACCTTTCTGTCTGTCTTCCCTCCCCGGTTTGGCTCTTCCGGTACAGGTGGACCGAAAGAGCCGGGTCTTGGGCCGCGTCGACGCTCGCATGCGTCCGCGGCCCCCTTTTTTGAACCCGCTTTCTTGCGAAGCGCCTCGAGGACTAGGTCATGAGCCTGATGTCCGCCACCCTCCCGTCGTCCTAGAATGTAGGAATCGGAATCCTGCGGATTTCGAACCGACTTTCATATAAAGGACAACAGCCATGCGCTACCCAGCAGCAAAACTTGAGAGCCTTGCCCGTGACTTCCTCGAGGCCACCGGCAGCAGCGAGGACGAAGCCCGCGTCGTCGCCGAACACATGATCGGCGCGAACCTTCGCGGCCACGACAGCCACGGCGTGGGCATGATCGCCATGTACGCCCAGTACCTCAACGAAGGCAAGCTCATTCCCAACGCCCCGCTCAACGTCATCAAGGACACGGGCCCCGTGCTCCAGCTCGACGGTTGCCGAGGCTACGGCCAGCGCATCGGCCGCGAGGCGACCGACATGGCCATCGAGCGCGCGAAGAAGCACGGCATCTGCATGTACACGATCGGTCGCAGCTGCCATCTCGGCCGCATCGGCACCTACGGCGAGCAGGCTGCCGCCGCAGGCATGGTCTCGATCCACTTCGTGAACGTCAACCACTTCTTTCCGCTCGTCGCGCCGTTCAACGGCTCCAAGGCCCGCTTCGGCACAAATCCCATGTGCGTGGCGATGCCCGGCACCGACGCGCACGGTCCGTTCATCCTGGACTTCGCCACGTCGATCGTGGCGATGGGCAAGACCCGCGTCGCCTATCTCGCCGGCAAGAAGTTCGACGAACCCGTGGTGCTCGACGTCGACGGTCATCCCACCAACGACCCCACACCGATGTGGCAGGAAGGCGAGAAGGGTGCCCTGATGGCGTTCGCCAAGCACAAGGGCTCGGGCCTCGCCATGGCCTGCGAGCTGCTTGCAGGCCTCCTCGCGCACGGCGAGACCATCCAGCCGGGCCACGAGCGCGACGGCAGCATCGTCAACAACATGACGGCCTTCATGATCGATCCGTCCGTGCTCGGCAACCTCGACTGGATGAAGGCCGAATTCGATGCGATGGTCGACTACGTCAAGAGCTCTCCGGCTCCCGACCCCGTCAACAACCCCGTGCTCACGCCGGGCGAACCCGAACGCCTCCGCATGGCCGACAGGCTTGCCAACGGCGTCGAGATCTCCGACGGCGAAATGGCGGCCATTCTGAACGTCTGCCAGGCCGCAGGCGTGCACCACCACTGGGAAGTCATCTGAGGCTCCCCAAGGGCCTCTGAAGGCGTCTGAGACACTTCCTGAGGTCCCGGCCCGCAGGCCCCGTCTGCGGGCCGTTGCGCATCCGCGGGGCCGAAATCCTTCAGGCGTTGAAAAACAAAAACCCCGGTCTCTTTCGAAACCGGGGTTCTTGGAATGGTGAGCCTGACGATGTCCTACTTTCACTGGAAATACAACCAACTATCATCGGCGATAAGGTGTTTCACTGTCCTGTTC
>ENA-ORKV01001032-ORKV01001032.1-human-gut-metagenome-genome-assembly--contig:-NODE-1032-length-24660-cov-10.028312_pt1 | contig 24660 bp, 13 predicted proteins | sample MGYA00243058_ERZ508805 | MGnify/ENA primary metagenome ERZ508805 (study PRJEB26277, sample SAMN04329770) | human gut metagenome | biome: human-associated habitat | host: Homo sapiens | place: USA... | reverse complement strand
TCTATCGCAACCCTTATCGCATGGCTGCTCTCAGGTGCCGGAAGTATTCCCTCCACCCTTGCAAACTGTGTAGCTGCGGCAAATACGCTGGTCTGCTCAACCGAAACAGCTTCCATAAGTCCCTGATGATACAGCTCAGATACAACCGGGCTCATTCCATGGTAGCGAAGACCGCCTGCATGGTTAGCCGAAGGAATGAAATTACTTCCAAGCGTGTACATCTTAGCAAGCGGACATACCATGCCTGTGTCGCAGAAATCATAGGCAAATCTGCCTCTTGTAAGGCTTGGACAGCTCGCAGGTTCAACAGCGATAAATCTGTAATCCTTCTCACCTCTCAGCTTCTCACCCATAAATGGTGAGATAAGTCCGCCAAGATTGGAGCCGCCACCGGCACAGCCTATGATAATATCCGGCTTGACACCGTACTTTTCCAGTGCCGCCTTAGCCTCAAGTCCGATAACGGACTGGTGAAGAAGCACCTGGTTTAAAACACTTCCAAGCACATATCTGTAACCTTCTGTATGTGTTGCCACCTCAACCGCCTCTGATATAGCACATCCAAGGCTTCCCGTTGTGCCCGGGTGTGCAGCAAGAATCTTTCTTCCGACCTGTGTTGTCTCCGAAGGCGAAGGTGTCACACTTGCACCATAGGTTCTCATAACCTCACGTCTGAAGGGCTTCTGCTCATACGAAACCTTAACCATGAATACCTTGCAGTCAAGCCCCAGGTAAGCGCTCGCCATCGACAGTGCAGTTCCCCACTGTCCTGCACCCGTCTCCGTGGTCACTCCCTTAAGTCCCTGCTTCTTGGCATAATAAGCCTGAGCTATCGCTGAATTCAGCTTATGGCTTCCGCTTGTATTATTTCCCTCGAACTTATAATAAATCTTCGCCGGAGTTCCGAGTGCTTTTTCAAGACAGTATGCCCTTACAAGAGGCGCCGGTCTGTACATCTTGTAAAAGTCAAGTATCTCCTGCGGAATATCAATATACGCATTGTCATTATCAAGTTCCTGCTTAATAAGTTCATCACAGAAAACAGGTCTTAAATCATCATACCCCATAGGTTCTAATGTGGCAGGATTTAAAAGCGGAGCCGGCTTAATCTTCATATCAGCGCGCACATTGTACCACTGCTTCGGCATCTCGCTCTCTTCTAGGTAAATCTTATAAGGAATGTTCTTTTCTTCGCTCATGGAATATCCTCCCTCTGCAATTATATATCTTTATCACTATATCACTTTAAAGTGTGTCTTGTCAACCTAATACACCATTTCAACGAAAGTTACATAATATGATGTCGGAGTCAAAAAAAGCCGGAAATTACAAAACATTTATTCGTAATTTCCAGCCTTAATCGTCATTTATTTACCATTTATATAATATTCAGCCGTAATTTGTGACACCATGCCCTAATTATTATCGGTATCGGCATAGAGCTTAAAGTTCCTTACAAGATGTTCAAGCTCCTCCGCTCTCTGTGCAAGCTCATCGCTGATTGCCGAACTCTCCTGTGATGCAGCCGCAGTATTCTGTGTAACGCTTGAAATCTGCTCAATTCCACCCTCTATCTGTGAAAGTGCCTCAGCCTGATTCTTAGCTGATTCATTCGTGTTCTTTGCAATATCAGCGAACTTCTGCATCTCATCTATAGTTGTCTGGAATGCCTCGGCAACGGACTCTGTGATATCACTTCCCTTGCTGATTTCCTCCATGGTCTTAGCTATAAGCTCACGCGTATTTACTGCGGACTTAGAGCTGTCGGTTGCGAGCTGTCCGATATGCTCTGCTACAACCGCGAAACCTCTTCCTGCCTCACCAGCTCTTGCCGCCTCAATTGAAGCATTGAGTGCAAGGAGGCTTGTCTGTGAAGCTATATTCTCTATGGATGTTGCGATAACCTCAATCTTCTTGGAAATATCGTCTATGTTCTTCATCGCTTCAATAAGACTGTCCATCTTACCGCGCTCATCCTCTGCCTTCCTAACAGCAACGGATACATCGTCATAAGCTTCCTGGGTTGACTTAGCGCTCTTCTCAGCAAGATCTGCCACAGTCTCAACTGTTGCTGTAAGCTCTTCAACAGCACTGGCCTGTTCAGTAGTACCTGTCGCAAGGTCTGAGGCTGCCTTTGAGATATCTGCTGAGCCTGTATCTACATGTGCAGCGGCATCCTGAATCTTTGTAAGAGTTGTGTTGAAATGTTTAAGTATGTATACGAATGATTCCTTAATACTTGCGAAATCTCCAAGGAAATCTGTTATCTCATTGGAATCCTTTGTAAGATCCCCCTTGGCAATCTCTCTTAATGTAACTGAGATTTCCTCAACATACGCATCGAGATTTTTCATTGTACCGCGCATGGACTCTGCCATAATGCCAAGCTCATCCTGTGATTCATAAGTAATAAGCTTCCCTGCCGACATATCGCCCTGATACATAAGCTGAGCTGCTTTTGCCATCTGCTCGATTGGCTCCTTTAAAATCTCTGTAAGTACTCTCGTTGACCATGCTGCTCCGGCAAAAAGGCAGACAATCAATATTATACTTACAAACAGCAATACCATACTCACGGCTTTTGAGCTGTTGTAATATTCCTGTCCATTATTGTTTACAATCTGCTCTAAATCATCAGTTATATTCTTTATGTCCTGAACGATAGGAAGATATGTCTCATAATTGAGGGTATAAGCTTCATCAATCTTACCCTTCTGCAATAACTCCATAACCTGAGGTCTTACCTTCTCACCATCATCTATTCTGCTCTTAAGCTCCGCAAGCTTAGCTTTACCGGCTTCGGTCTTGAAATTTTTCTCCATGGAAGCAACCGATGTAACTACTAGATTAACATCCTCCTCAACGGACTTCTCAAAACTCGGATATCTGTCTGCCATATTCTCTCCGCCCTCCGCAAGAAGACGGTTGATTGCTCTCTGTAAATCCGTAAGTCCATACTTGACATTAGCTACATCACTCATATTGGTCATCGGACCCTTGACAATCCCTTTGACGTTCGTGGTTATGTACAGCATTCCAATCATTATTATAACCGCAACAAGCACTCCAAGTATTGTAACAGCACCCATAGTAGCCATCAGTTTTCTCTTGATTGGATAATTCTTAATTCTTTCCTTAGTCTTGTTCATACATGTTCTCCTTATCTGTGAAATGGTGTTGACATAATCTCATCAATTGACAACTCTGTTCCGTTATCCCAGCAGATTACCTGACCGTTTTTTAATATGCCCAAAGAAAATGTTTCAATATTCTCAAGGTCATGGAATCTCACCGTTCTGAGCTTGGTCTTCATATCGAATACCTTCTCTCTGCCATCTGTGAATACAATCTCTATCTTATGATCATCAAGAAAACGTATCTTTTCCATTTTGGTCATACTGTCCACCTCTTATCCTTTCCGGAGGTGTATTATACATAAATAAGGAATATATTTCCATTATGGAAAACCATATATTTTATTTTTATCCCCCCTGCATACTGCAAGCATTGCTTGCAGTACTGCCTCCCATAAGTTGTTTGAAAGTTTCACTTTCAAACTTTATACCCCTGCAGCTCATCTAACATTCTTATGGCTGCCGTTCTGTTTTTTACACCTAGCTTTCTGTAAATGCTCGTGAGATTCTTCTCCACAGTCACCTGCGCGATATGCATTTTCTCTCCTATCTCGGCATTGCGCAGTCCCTCACGGACATAATCCATAAGCTCTGCCTCACGCCTTGTCAAAAGCCCGGCACCTGCCTGTGACTCTAAGCCGCCATCATCTGTGCTGCCACCGGTTATAAGGTATTTTCCCTTTTCGTACTGCTCAGACTGCTCAATAATATGTGAAAGAAATTCATCCGGCATGAGCTCCTGTATTATCGGTATAAGCTCGTTTCCGTTCTCTATAAAAGGGATGACCACAGCATCCTTCTCTGCGTAGTTAACCGCTTTTTTAAGATAATCAGCCGCAAGAACCTTCTGACCCATATTGTACTTCGCTATCGCCTTATATATGTATCCGACTATCATCGGGAAAATATGTACCGTGTTCGCATACGGCACAAGCATCTCATCCCCTACTATATCCAGGTGCTCCCAGTTCTTTTCCGAACACAGAAGCCTTCCATACGTCATGCAGCCGCTTCTTATATTTCTTATCGCCCGGCTGCAATTCTCCAGCCTGAAATCGGCAAGCCAGTCCGGCATCCTCTCTCTCATTCCGAGACACGCAAACATATAACCCTGCACAAGCTCTGTGTCGAGGATGAGCAGGGGGTCAACAACCTGTGAGAACTGCTCCTTCATCTCATCAAGCTTTCCGTAAAACTGCTCCTTTTTTCCGAAACTTATCAGACATTTGAGCATAATATAATAACAGCTTATCATCAGGCAGCTCTGGTGCCTCAGCTCAGTCCTTTTATACACCCGTGCAGCATATTCATAGGCCTTTTCAAATTTTCCAAGCATAAGGGCATATTCAGCATCAAAGAACTCATCCCAGCCTTCCAAAACACCCTTGGTAAGATTCATAAAATATCCGGAATATACCTTTTCCCCGGCAATTATCCTCTTTAAATCACCGCTCCTGTTGTAATACAGGAGTGTCATGCACGTTGTCCCATAAGTCAAAAGTGAGTTTCCAAGTATATCCGATGTCCCATATCCAAGCAGGTCAACAGCCGTCTTCATAGAAGCGTTCATCGCTTCTATATCATTAAATTGTATTATTGACTTTAAAACCAACAGTTCGGCATGAATCTTGTCATCCGTTTTCCATCTCGTGCTTTCGCTCACTTGCTTCACTGTATTTTCATACAATTTTTCCACTGCAACAGCACCGTCCGTTAATATACGACAATAAAGATAATTGAGCCATGCCATGAGATTATCGTTCCAGATGTCCTGCCAAATAAAATCCTTTACATCCTCAAAAAGCTCAGGTGCCTGTTCAATAAGTCTCTTTCCGTCTGCACCCGCATATAACCGGGCGATTCTACTGCTGTTTCCCGATTTCTTGTAGTATTTAACCGCTTCAATGCAGTTATTCTTCTTCTCACACCACTGTGCGGCACGGCTGTACAGTCCCGGCATATCTATATCCGATTTTCCAAGCTCTGTCTCAGCAACATTTCTAAGCAATGCGTGCATCTGAAATGAGCGGCTCTTCGCATCATAATGCAAAAATCCAAACTGTTTCTGACTTTCAAACAGGAGCTTCTCCGCAATATCCATCCCGGTGATGTACTTAGCTCCCTCAATCTCGAACCAGTCAAACAATGCTACCTTCATAAAAAATTCCTGCATCTTAGGCGAAAGCTTATCAAAAATAGCTGTCTTTAACAGATGGTTAACACCAAGAAAGCTTCCGAAGCTTCCTCTCTTCTTATATTCATAGAGTGACAGATACACCGCACTTATCCAGCCGTCCGTGTATTCATACAGTTCACATAACGCTTTATCTGAAAGCTCTACATTGTTGAGTCTGAATATCTCCTCCGTCTCATCAACATTGAGCGTAAGGTTCTGTTGATTTATAACAGCACAGCAGCCCCTTAAAAGCAATTCTTCATACGGAATATCCGGGTATGTACGTGAAATCAATATTATATGAAGATGTGGCACATTTATCACAATATTCTCAATAAACCTGTCCATCCACTGACTGTTACACTCCTGATAATCGTCAATGATAAGATACTCTTCCCTCACAACATACAAGTTCAACATCTTTATCATATATGACATTTCCTGTGCCGACTGCGGCAGACTAAGATGTGCTACCCTGTCATAAAGAGGTTCGTTATATTCATGTATCTTATTACATATCCTGTGCCATATCCAGTTTCCATCGACCTCATCCCTCTGCATTGGAAACCATAGATTCAGGCGGCTGTCATTCCTTGAGAAATATTGTCTCACCAGTGTTGATTTTCCGTAGCCGGAAGGCGCAATCACCATGATAAGCGGCTTGTGTATGACACTTTCAAGCTCTCCCTCAAGCTTCTTACGTTCAAATTCCCTTATTCGAAGACCGTTCATTGTTCCACCTCAACCACATAGCATGCTTCATTACTTACATTATATATCCTCTTACACAAACAAGACCGCCAATAGGCGGTCTCATCTATGTAAAGCATTACATTATATATTATTCCTGTGTATTGTCAGCCTGCGGCTTAACATTCTGCTCATCTACAGCCACTCCGCATGATGTACAGAACTTACTTCCGGCTGCAATAGGTGCACCGCAGTTAGGACATACAGGTCCCTCAGCCTTAGGCTGCTCTGTATGCATTCTGTTGCCACAGCTTGGACAGAACATTGAATCGGCGCCAACCTCTGCTCCGCATGCCGGACACACCGAAACACCCTTTAAATCCTTGAGCTTCTGCTCACACTCAGCGATAGCGTTCTGTGCAGCCTTGATTTCATCCAGATACTCCACAAAATCAGGCTCCGGATAATCTGCATGACGCTCTGCATAGAGTCTTCCGATCTTCTCGTAGGCAGCTGCGATTATCTTCTGCTCATCGCTTATTGCAGAATTGAGCTTCGCTGTATCAACAACGTCCTTGCTCTTCTGCGCAATAGTCTGTCCCGCATTCGATAAAGTCTTTCCAATGTTATCAAAAAATCCCATACCATAACCTCCTTATACAGTAAACCTGTTATAAATACTTTTTCTGAAATTTTAACATCAATTCCCCTTAAAGTCAATTATTTCCAACACTTTATCAACCGGCAATCCCGAATTTTCTTCCAGTATTCTGCATACCTTTGAGGTCACTCCTGCGGCAGCATAAGATGTCCCTGATACCTCCCTGCTATCACCGCTCAGGGTTCTGACGGTAATGTTCTCCCCGCACTCGTACATATCGACCCATTCACCTCTCTGCGAAAAATCCGATATTGCTGTCCTGCTCTCATTCATTGAACCCACCGCAATCACGTCATCATAGGCCGCAGGATAATATTTTACATCCGGGTTTTCAACATAATCATTACCAGCCGATGCCACTACCACAACGCCCTTGTGTGCTGCATACTCAACAGCAAGCCGTACCGCCTCAACATCGGCAGCAAATCCTGCACTGATATTGATTACATCACATCCATATACATCGACAGCGTCAATGATTATCCCTGCAAATGTATCTGCGTCCACCTGCTTAAGTCTTCCATGTTCATACACACTGCTCACAAGAGCGACAAGCTCTGTATCCGGGGCATTCTCAAGAATAATTGACGCTACCGCCGTGCCATGTCCATAGGTGTCATCCGTTCCCATGCTCCCTTCAACATAATTCTTTCCTCCGGCGATATTGCCGGCGGGTATCGCTTTTTCTGAAAAACCTGTGTCGATAACGGCTGCGCGTATCTTCTTATCATCTGTGACAGTCCCACTGTCCTGCCGCCCTGCGCATGACGCAGCTATACAGGTTATCAATAATGCTGTTATCAGGGTCAAATATAATTTTACTCTATGTATTCCCATGCTTCCTATATCCTCTTCATAAAAGTAACTTAATTATAATGCAGACAGGGTGCCATGTAAATGACACCCTGTCGCTCTCGGTAAAATATCAAAATTTAAGAAATACGCTAATATTAGTTATGGTTACCAAGTATATCCGATACTGTTCCAGTAACCGGCTTTAATGCCTTTATGTCATTGTTGAAATCAGGCGTTACCTCGAAGTCCTCGGTTATTGTAGCCGTAAAGGTGAGGGCATTCGTTCCGACACCATCTGTATACTGTATATTGTCTATCGGAAGTCCTGCAATCGCATTCAGTCCAACATTCTGTACCGAACCGATTACCTCATCATAGATGACCGTAATCGAAATCTGCTCGCCCGCCTTATACTGTGACAGTGCAAGACTTGAGATACCTACCTGTGAAGGAGCCTTCGTATCAAGTACCTTGTAATGAGCATCTACCGTTCCAATCTGCCATTTGTTCTCACCTTTTCCGGCAGCCGCTGCCTCCAGCTGTACAGAGTCATTTACACTGATTTTAGCATATGTCGGTGACCCTGATACAACTACATTTCCCTTATAGCTGGTTCCATAGTTGTTCGTTGTCCAATCGCCCTTTCCATACTTGAAAGCTATATTTCCCTGTGAGCCCCCCGTAAAAGGAAATGCCACATCGAGCTGCCAGCCGCCGGCACATATGTCGAAAGCAAACTCTCCAAAATAACCCGTTCCCGCACTGTATAATCGTAACCAGCACCAGCTATCCTCTATATCCTGCAGATCTGCCGTTATATATAAGCCCGCCTGTGTTGCCACGTTCTTTACATAGTTTCTGGTTATGGTATCAACTCCGGCATTTGCCAAGGCTGCATGAAGTGAAGCAAAATTGATTTTCGGGCCCTTGCTATAGTCTACAGTCTTTTGATCTTTCTGGCTAATCGTCGGATCACCTGTCCTATGCACATATGTATACCACTTATTATACATATCCACCGCATTATACTGTGACATTGCCCCTATTGTTCTTCTGAGCGACTTGGTATCTCCGAGTTCTCCCGGATACTTTCCAACCGTATCCACTATCTTATAGAGCTCAACATCGTAATAACGGTCGGTATTATTCGCGTTGAAGCTTGCCGCCGCGTCCGCCGCAGTCTCCGCTCCCCACTCCTCAACATTGAAGGTCCGCTCCATATCCTCAGAACCGAATGTAAGGTAGACATTCTCCCCACCGACATGCTTAAAATGATATTTATCAAGTGCTATATCAATGTCGACCGTTGAGCCATACGCCGTACCATTTACCGTTCTGTAGTAGACATAAATCGGATTGGATATCGCCTGTGTACCCTCAGGAAGAGTTCTTGTTACCTTATAGGTGAGCTTAGCTCCCGTTGAACCGTTCTGCAGGGTTACAGCCTCCTCACCCTCATATGAAAGTGTAAATATTCCTCCGTGACCCCACTTAGCCGTGAGGTTATAGTCCTTCTGCGTTCCCTTCACTATCTCGGATACAAGTACATCCCCTTCATACCAGCCAAGGAACTTATAGCCCTCCTTAGCTGTAGGTGCAATCAGGATAACATCATTGTCCTCAATGCTGTAGCTTGCAGGATTATCATTCGATACAGCTCCCGTTCCGGCATCATAGCTGATACTGAATACGTTCAGCGTCCATACCGCATACAGATTGATATTTCCCGATTCAGCAAGGTTATTTACCGTAGCTCCGTCACTGTATACAGGCTCGCCGTCCTTTTCAAGCGCCCAGCCGTTAAAGGTATAGCCCGGTCTTACAAAGCCCTCCATATCTGAGATAAGAGGAAGGTTCTTCGCTGTATCATATACCATATCAAGTGTCTCTGTAGGAACGGAATCACCCTTGCAGCTGTCAAAGGTTATGACATAAGAATTTACCGACCATTTTGCATAGAATGTCGGCTCATAGCCAACCCTGAGCTTTATCGGTGCAGTCACCTTATTGTTATATGTGCCATCATTGTACCAGCCCTCAAAGGTATATCCCGCCTTAGTCGGTTCATAGAGTGTGAGTAAATCATCTTCAACCGTGAAGCTGTCCGGATTTCCGGCAGCATTCTGTGCACCGTCCATATTGACATATATTATGCTGTATCTTACAGGTGTCCACACAGCATACAGATGAATTATACCATTATCATCCGGCACAAGCTGTGAGACAAGCTCACCGTCTGTGTACTTTGCCTCCTGCCCTGCCTTCAATGACCAGCCTGTGAAGTTATACTCTGGCTTTGAAAAACTGTTCTGCTTAAGTGACTTGCTCTCTGTGTAGGTGAAGCTCTGTCCGTCCGTAGTATCCCCGCCGTTGTTTGAATGGAATACAACCTTATAGCTGTGCTCTCTCCACTTAGCATAGAGCTCTCTGTCGCCTATGCCTGCGGCGGCTATCACCTCAACCTGCTCACCTGCACATTCCTTATCGTAATACCAGCCCTCGAAGGTAAAACCTGTCTTCTTCGCAGGCTTCAGTTCAATCCTTCCTGTTGTGATATTGTAGGAAGCCGGATTGCCATTCTCTGCCCCGTCCACATTTGAGTATACAAGCTTGTACTCTATCGGCGTATAGTGTGCATAGAGTACATGATTCTGTGCCGTCTTAACAACGGTATCCGCTGTTATCTGCACAACCTCGTCCGAAGCAGGCTGAGGCTTGGTAAACCATCCATCGAAGGCATATCCCCTCTTAGAAGGCTGTGGAAGCTCTCCGTATACCTCGTCAAATACTACATTCTTACTCAATGCCGCATCGGCAGGTAAGCTTCCTCCGTTCACATCTAATGTCAGGATATAGCTGTCCGCCTTCCATATCGCTGTGTACTCAAGGTTCTCAGCCGGCATGTCCGCAAACAGTTCCCTGCTCCATTCATACGAATATCCTTCCTTTACAGGTACAGGAGCATTTATCTTCGTGCCATAATAGAGCGTTCCCGATGTGTAATTGTCCGCAGCTCCACCGGCGAAATCCCAGCTGAGAGTATACTGGTTTCTTGTGTAATAGTAATCAACTACATTCTTACTCTCATCGGTGCAGATTGTGATTGTCTTAGCCTCGCCGACAGCGGTAAAGCCTTCAAAGCTCTTTAGCGGTGCCTCAACATAGCTGTCCATAGGTGCAGTCTCATTTAAGCTGGCTGCAAGTGTGTACTTGTCGGAGCCGTCCACATTCTGATGGTAATAGTTAACCGTGTATCCGTATTCGCCTGCCTTCCATGCAGCAGTTAGCTTCATGTCCTTTGAAGGCATTGTTCTCACATCAAATCTCAAATCGCCATCGTACCAGCCGGCGAAGCCATAGCCTTCCCTGTATGCCGAAGGAGGTGTTATATCCGCACCATACAGCGCTGTTATCGTATCATTACCCTCAAGTGTTCCCTCGGTTGCATCGAAGGTGAGTGTATAGGTATTTCTGGTGTAGTCATATCTAAGTACCGCATTTCCGTCCGCCGTGATCTCAAGCGTCCTCTGCTCCGGCGCTGTGAAGCCTGCATAGTCATGTGTCTGTGGTGTCACAATATCCTCCGTAACACCTGTGAGCTCATCCGTCCTGTCAAGCACATAGCTGCCATCAAGCTGCTGTAAATAATGCTCAACGCGGTATCTCGTATCCTTTGCCGGGCTCCAGTCCGCATAGAAGGTACGATTTCCTATACTTCCATGCTCTATTCTATCAACCTTGTCCCCGGTAAGCCCAGCGTTATCATACCAGCCCTCAAATACATAGCCTGTTCTGACCGCAGCCCTGAGTATGATTGTCTCACTCTCAATATTGTATGAAGCGGCATTGGTGCTGACACCATCATACAGATTCTCATAAGAAATCTTATACTCCTCCGGAATCCATACAGCGTACAGTGTCATCGTGCTGCCTTCCAACTTGGAAATGTTCTTGACACTCTCTGAATCGGTGTAGCGCACTTCTCCCGCCTTTGTAAGGCTCCAGCCGCCAAAAACATAGTTCTCACGCGAAAACTTATTAGCCGGAAGAGTTACCGCCTCATCATAAGTAAGCGGAATATCCTCCATCTCTCCTTCTGCGTATTCGGAATTTCCGTCAAAATGTACCGTATATGTGACAGGTGTCCACAATGCATGATATACAATGTCCTCCTTGCCCATAACTGTATTCACCTTAACGGCCTTTTTGCCGTCAAGGCTCCAGCCTCCGAATATATATCCGTCTCTTGCCACATTCTCAGGAACATTGATTGTGCCCTCATAGCATGTATCGGCTGTCACAGCCTTATCGTCATATCCATAATCAAATGTGTACGAATATCTTTCGCGTCTGTAATTGACCTTGATTATCATTTTTCCGTCCGGTGCCACACTGGCTGTATCACATTCCTCACCAAGCACAGTCATATTGCTGAATACGATTCCACCATCTACCGTGAAAAGCTTATCGGCTGTAGTTTTTCCTTCAAGCGGAGTCTTTCTTAAGCTGTCCGCAGTGATTGGCGAACCTGTATATCCTTGTGCTGTGAAACTGCTCTTAAGTCTGTAGGTTCCATCCGTATCCTGTACATAGTACTCAACTCTGTACTGTGTATGCGGATTCCTGCTCCACTGTGCAGTATATACTATATCCTCCGTTCCCATAGCTGAAGCTACTTCATTATCCCAGCCGGTAAATGTATAACCATCTGCTGCAACCATAGGAGGAACAATCGCTGCACCGTATTTAAGCTCATAGCTTACACTTGTGTCTCCTGCCTCGCCTTCATTGAAGGTGACAGTGTGCCATTCAAGCGGATAATAATAGCGGAGAACCGTGCTTCCGTCTGCCTCTATTCTTATCTCCTGCGCTGCCGGTGAGGTATATCCCTCATACGTCTTAACCGCAGGTGTTACATAGCTGTCCGTGGTGCCTGTGAGCTTCTCGCTGTCTGCAAGCTCATACTCACCTGAGGCTATCTGCTCCTTATAATGCTCCACACGGTAAGCTGTGTTCACAGAAGGTGTCCATTTTGCAAATATATTAGTATCCTGTGCCGGCATAAGCTCAGGGAACTCATACACCTGATTTAGCTCCTCATCCTCATACCAGCCTGCAAAATCATAACCCATTCTTACCGGATCGGCAGGCTTGTCTATCTTCTTTTCAAACGCAGCATTGATAATATTTATATAGGTTCCGCCATTGGTGTAAGGAACTATAACATATCCGTCCCTTAAATTATCCCAATATAATGAAAGTCTTCTCTGTATAGGTTTTGATGAGAAAGCAAGCGGATATCTGTTCCATGTTATTATCATCTCGCCTTCAAGTCTCTTATCTTCCTTATCAGGGGTTACTGTTATAGTGTTCGTCTGAGGGTCATAGGAGAACTTGTCATTAGTCATCACAATGTCAAAATTATTTCTGTTCCTGCCGCTTGCAGGCTTAGCCGGGTCATAGTAATCCTCATATACCGCATGGGCCTCGCCGCCTTCAACCAGGTCAAGGTATGTAAGGTCAAACACACTGTCCGGTACTACCACCGAGCGGACATGCTGCTTCATCTTCATATACGGCATATCCTCCTGTGCAGTGGTAAAATCAAGTATACTGTCCCTGTTTCCCACGGACCACAGCGGCCATTCCTTATTGATAAGCGTGTACATCGCCGTATATCTGTCGTTGAGTGCCTGTGCCTTAAGTGCGACATCCAGATAAGCACCCACATCTATCAGAAGTGCTCCGCTGTACTGCTGGCTCTTTCCAAGACTCTGGGTGTATTTAAGCTCATAGTAGAAATATCCCCACAGCTTAGTATATGCTCCGGCCTCCGCGACAAATCCAACCGAGGCTAACTTGGTTGAGAACACACCTACCTTGAACTCGAACTCAAGCCCCGCCCTCACGGCAAGTCTTCCCATTACATAGAAATCAAATTCATACGCATCCTCAATGAGCTGTACGGTATCGTTGTATACCTTTCCGGCAAACACATCTATCGTATATGTATAGCGCTTTCCGGTTATGTAGTCGAAGTCGAAGCCGACAGCAACGCAGGCATCAACCTTCACAACGAAATCCACATCTATGCTTACCGCAATAATAGGCAGGCACGGTGGCAGAAGCTTTTCCTGGTTTATAATATTCTGCTCAAAAATCTTTATCCAGTCGGACTCCTCGTCCATCATATCGCTGTAGCGCTTGACAAGCTTATTGGCATTCTCCTCAGAATCCTCAGCCTCGCCATCATCCCTCGCCTGCTCTATAAGCTCCTTAATCTGGTCTGCGATATCAAGTGCTGTATTGAAGCCGCCCTTATCCTCATCGTCATTGTCATCGCTGCTGTTGGTGACCATGACGGCACTCACTTCAATTCCTGTATAATTCAGCACATCAATATTAGCAGTCACGCGGTACTCTGCAATGTAAGGGAATATTCCCCATACCTTCCAGACAGCCCTGCTGCTCACGCCAAGGTCAAGACCAACTTCCTCGGTAAACTTACCGCTTACGGTTATCTCTACCTGATTGTCGGAGCCTTTTTTACCCATTGTAATCTTCGCCTGAACCTCAAGCTCCACGCTAAGTCCCTTATCCCTTGCTGCGGAGCCCTCAGCCTGTGAAAGGTTCTTAGGTGTCGTGCTGATTGTAGCCTTAGGATATCCATCCTCAAGCTTACATTCAACCGATATGTCGGATGACATAAGCTGCAGCTCCTCCGGCGATATCGTACTTCCATCCTCAAGGATTACCTTGTAGTCCTCAAGGTTCATGTTATCTTTTAACCTTGTAAAGTTGTCTGTGGCAAGTGCTAAGGAGGCAAGATACTGTGCCGCCTCATCGGCAAAGCCGCTTTCAACTGCCTGTTTCTCAATTGCTCTCTCGATTGAGGCTACATCCACGCCCTCAATCATTTCCACTCCGGACATCTGTTCACTTGTATAGATGTCCATAGCTGCTATCACTTCATCAAAACCAACAGCCCTATACCCAATTGTCGTAGTGCCGTTATCATTTTTCGTGACATCGGTTACTAAGCCGTAGCTTCCTATCTGTGCAGCATTTTCACCTTCTGAGATACCGAATATTCCACTGTAGAAAGCAACATAGTCGCCTATATCCACCGTTGTCCGGCTGTCAAGCCCTACATTGGCATACACATCCGGCGAATAGTCAAGCACCCTGTTGTCAATCGTCATACTGCCCTCGCCGGCATTGTCAAGGAAGGCAGCTGATACAGGCAGAATATCCGGTGTGAAGATTACATCCTCAGGTGCGGCATTCTTATAGCTGTACCTGTTACCGTTCTTACCTGTTATCTCTACATAAGCGATATCGCCGTTTTGTTCATCCGGCGTATCAAGTGTTCTTAAATCCGGCCTTAAGCCTGCATATATTGATATTACATCCCCTACGTTCAAGCTTTCCCTGCTGTAATCGAACTGACCCTGTGTAAGCTCTGCCGGGCCAAGCACCCCATCCTTATCCGCCTTATAGAGTGCAATACTCAGCGTTTCAACAGAATCTCCAGCATTGGTTATATTCCTTAAATCGCTTATAGGTATATACACAATGTCACTGTTAAGTGATACATTCAATACCTCCTTCTTAGCTGTTGTAAAGTTGTACTCCCTTACCGTGTCCGGCTGATTTTTAAAATTAAGTCTCGAATCCGTGAGTGTGATTCTATATGTACAACCGTCCTCAAAACCCGGAACAGCCATGGATGAATTGTTTTCTATCTCAGGAGTAATTCCTGTAATCACATACTCTCCATCCGCACCTGTAACCCTGACAATGTCCGTCTGCCCAGGGTCGGTAAGGTTCTTTACATCAAGAGCTGCGCGCACTCCCTCTGCGTCCAGCTTCTTGTCCTCTGTCACAACCGTGATGGCAAAGCTGTCTCCGTCGACATTCTCCGCTGCGGCAAATACTATGTTCTCTACCGGCTGCAGCTGCTCAGCCTGTCTATATGCAGCATACAGTGTAAGGTCACTGTTGACACTGTCATCCTCCTTAACCGGCTGTGTAAGTGCTTCATCATAATACCATCCAAGGAAGATATTCCCTTCACTGTACGGCGTAGAAAAACTCTTTATCCTGGTTCCACGCTCAACCTGCTTTGTCTGTAATACACTTCCGCCCTGTGTTGCAAAATTCACAGAATATCTCACTTCCGGCTCCACATTATTCTGTGTGGTAGTCTCCTGTGTGACGTTCTCCGCTCCACCGGACTCACTGACAGTCTCACCACTGACTGTGGCAGGCTGGGTATCCGCCGTCTTTGAAGAACTCTGTTCATTCCCTCCTGCCGGAGTCTCCTGTTCTGACGGCTCAGTCACCTCCGGTGTCTCATACTGTTCACCGGATTGTTCCGTCTGCCGCTCATCTGCCGGCTGGCTTTCTGTCTCTGAACCGGTATTCTTACCGCTCTCCTGCGGCAGATCCGCAACCTCCGTTCCAATCAGCGGTTGCTCATCCGGTGCACCCTGCGCCGGCCTGGATTTCCCAATCGTGTTAAGTATTGCCAACGCTGTGCCGGACACAATCAATGCAATAATGATTGTAAGCACTGCTGCTCTTCTGGCTTTGTCTGCCCATATTGCATTATAGATTTTTCTCCACATAGCATATTCCTCCTGTTGTCTTTTATAAATCAAAAGTACTACATTAATTCTATCTGCTATATATAATATCCTATTAAAAATCATTCATGGACGAAATTGCATGAATTACATTTTTTTTGACATGAACGATAAGACTTAGCTGTAGAAATTTATCAATATAAAGTTTATAATACATATATAAATTTACAGGGGTGAATGAACGAATGCTTAAAATAGCTGTATGTGATGACGAGATAAACGAAATTTCTTCTATATCCTCTTTTATAAATACCTATATGGCAGAGCACGATATACCGATTAGCTATAAATGTTATACCAGCAGTGTTGAGCTTGCCTCAAAGGCTGCTTACGAAAAATATGACCTCTATCTGCTGGATGTCATCATGCCTGTTTTAAACGGGATGTCCCTTTCCAGGGAGATTCGCAGCTTCGATAAGGCAGCCGATATTATTTTTCTTACAGCATCGCCTGAATTTGCGGTCGAAAGCTACACCGTCAAGGCCGCCAATTATCTTCTCAAGCCCATAACAAGGGATAAGCTTTTTGGCGCTCTCGATGATATTCTTGAAAAGAAAGAGTCGGACAGCCCTAAATATATCGTGGTAAAGAACAGCAACGGAGTACATAAGCTTCTTTTATCAAATATAGTCTGTGTCGAGGCTTTCAACAGAAAAGTAATTTACTACCTCAATAACAATTCACAGCTGGAATGTTCCGAGCGTTTCACATCAATATGTGATAAGCTTATGTACAACCACGAATTTCTGCTTGCCCACCGCTCATTTGTGGTCAATATGAACTACATACGTTCAATCGGTGCCACGGATATGCAGCTTCAGAACGGAAAGACCATCCCACTTGCGCAGAGAAGAGTGAGCGAGCTGAAGAAGCAGTATCTCGCCTTCCAGATGGAGGAAACGCCATGATAAATATTTCAAATATTCTGGATTTAACCAATTACGCTTTTGTCCTTTTCTTCGGAATAACGGCGGCCTTTTACTTTGTAGGCATACATTTTGAGGACAATAAAAAGCAGTATATTTTTACCATCCTTGTATTTGGGTGCATACAGCTTATTGCGTATCTGCTTTTAGGGAAGCAGACATTATATACGTGCTATCCTCTGCTCATACATCTTCCTCTCATTCTTCTGATATTTTTTGTATTCCATCAGAGTATCAGCATGTCCATCATCTCTGTGCTTACAGCTTATCTTCTGTGTACACCGCGAAAATGGATTGGGACGCTTGTATCATCATTTTTCGGCTACAACCAGGATATTGCCAATGCTGCAGCCATTCTGGTGACTATTCCGCTGCTTATACTTATAATAAAATACTTATCCCCCTATGTTGAAAAGCTTAAATATGAAAGCACCACATCTCTTTTGCCTTTTCTGCTTCTGCCGCTTGCGTACTATATCATTGAATATGCCTTTACAGTCTATACCGACCTTCTGCACACCGGAGGAATCGTTATTATCGATTTTGTGGACAGCTTTATTGTATTGTTATATTTGATACTTTCAATTTTTTCACTTGACGCCGCCAACAAGCGAAATAAGACAGAGCACGAAAACCTCCTTCTCAGAGCCGCAGCAATCCAGGTTCAAAAGGAGATACAGCAGATATCCTACTCAGAGAAGCAGGCTGCCATATACCGTCATGACCTGCGCCATCATCTGAATTTTATAAGCCAGTGCATAAAGGAAAACAAGAATGAGGATGCCCTGAACTACATAGCGGAAATAAGCACCTCCCTCGACAACAGCAGGGTTGTGAAGTACTGCGAAAATGAAGCTCTCAATCTTATTCTGTCATATTATGCGGATGAAGCCGGCGAAAACAATATAAAAGTAAGTATATCGGTCACCGCCTATGATTTTTCAAAATTCCAGATAACCAATCTGTGCAGCCTTTTTGCCAATGCCTTTGAGAACGCAATCCATGCCTGTGTCCAGCTGCCCCAGCCGGATGACAGATATATCAGCCTTAAGCTGTACGAAAAAAACGGGAAGCTGTGCATAAACATGTCAAACAGTTATCACACAGCACCCGTTTTTAAAAATGATGTCCCTGTCACATCCGCAAGCGGACACGGCATAGGAATACAGAGCATGATATCCGTAATAGAAAAATATCATGGTATCTATGGCTTTTTTGCCGAAAATGGAGAGTTCCGTTTTCAGGCATCAATCTAATCGTACAATACAACTAACCCCAGTTTTTCAGCTGGTCCTTATGGGTATATCCCTTCATCTTCTCCTTAAAGGAAGAAAGCTGTCTTTTATATTCTCCGGCGGCTTTCTCCTTTAGAAGCCCCTGTAAAAGCATTTCCTCAAGTCTTTCATCGAACCTTCTAAGCCCAGCCTGCGCATTATCCTTATAGTTATTGTTCATATTTATATTGATGTCCGCTATAATCCCGTCAAGCTCCTTCTCATACTTCGATTTGAAAAGTCCCATAGCTATTATTCACCTCCATGGCCAATAAATTTTCTTATCATCTGCATCATACTGTCAAAATCTATAGGCTTTGATATATGCCCATTCATTCCTGCCTGAAACGCCGCCTTCTTATCATCGTCAAACGCATTTGCCGTCATTGCAATTATCGGTATGCCTGCCTTTGTGGAATCCGGCATAGCCCTTATACGTTCAGCAGCCGTATACCCATTCATATTAGGCATCTGGATATCCATAAGTATCAGGCAGTAATATCCCGGCTGTGCTTTTTCCAGAGCTGAAACGCACTCCGCTCCATCCTTCACCCTGTCCACGTCAAAGCCATGGAAGCTGAGAAGCTCCACGGTAATCTCGGCATTCATATCGTTATCCTCAGCAAGCAGGATTCGCTTTCTCCTCTCCCCACGATTATACTCAATAATTGTTTCATCAGCTCTTTCATCCTGCAGTGGCACATTAACCAAGCCCTGAGTCAAAAGTACGGCAAAGGAGCTTCCCTTCCCAATCTCACTTTCGACATTGATTGTTCCTCCCATAAGCTTTACAAGCTGATCCGCTATTGCCATTCCAAGCCCTGTTCCGGGCTGCTTGCTCTCAGTGGTATTTCTCTCCCTTGCAAATTCCTCAAAAATATGGGATATAAATTCCTCCGACATTCCTATTCCGGTATCTGACACCCTGATTTCATACAAGCCATATCCCTCCGTATAGCAAGGCAGCTCAGTCACTTCAAATGTAACCCTTCCGCCAATGTCCGTGTACTTGTAGGCATTACTCAGGAGATTAAAGATTATCTGTTTTACCTTCAAAATGTCACAGCTTACATAGTGGTGCCTGACATTCACCTTCAATGAAAAGTTCAATGCTTTCTGTGCCATCTGATTTTCAAAAACCGCATAAATCTCCCTGCACTGATCGTCAATGCAGACTATATCCTCTTCAAGTGTTGTTTTTCCGCTCTCAATTCTGGCAATATCAAGTATATTATTCAGGATTTCAAGAAGATATCTGCTCGAATCATCTATCTTGTCGAGATATCCAGCTGCCTTCTCTTTATTGTCAAGCTGTTCGCGTAACAGCTTGGTGAATCCGATTATGGCATTCATAGGTGTACGTATATCATGACTCATATTGGAAAGGAAGGTGCTCTTAGCTGCCGTCGCACGTTCAGCGCGCTCAAGTGCATTCTGCAGTTCAAGCTGACGTCTCTTCTCCATGTAGTAATTCTTCTTCTCTGAATTGTTGTGAACTCCCCACATAAGTGCACACATCAGAATGTACAACAGCATAAATGCCGTCTCCATGGCATAGCAGACCTTGTACACCTCAAAAACAGGGAACATGACATGTATCGTATAGCTCTTATACTTTTCCTCGGTCAAATACCAGCGTCTGCCATCATATCTGATTTTTTTCAGCTTTTCCCTAACCGTTTTTCCGTCAGAGTACATCCGGGCAAGCCGCTCACCGGTAAGACTGTAAGCACTCGTCTTATTGGCTGCAATCACATTATCACATTCCGATATGACTATAAGTCCGTCATTGGCAATCTGCATATTTTCAAATATACTGTCAAGCGTGATATCATTTACACCCTCCACCACCATGTCCTGAAGCTTGTATACAATCACCGCCCCAGGAGCGTCATTTCGATGCACAACAGCTATGTCATACCCCTGTCCCTCCGCGGCATACACTCTGGTCATATATACCTTCTTAGGGGATTCTATCACCCCTGAAACGCTTTCTGCGGATATAAGTGTGCTCCAGTCTTCTATATGCGTATCTGCCGTTGATTCAACATTTAATAAAACATCCATGTTCCCATCAAGCACGATAATACCGCTCAGATGCTGCTCATAGGAATATATTCCGATATTTTTAACATAAAATAACTCATCCTGTTCAAGATTATGCACAATCGCAAGTGCTTTATCAAGCAGATGCACAAGACTCTTTGTCTTGTCATTCGCTCTGTAATTATCATAGGTCTCAACCTTTTCTTCAATATATTCTATCGTCTGCACTCTTATTTTTTCTATTGAAGCAAGTCCACGATACATTAATAACAAATGCAGTGCTGCAAGACACAGGAGCAGTACCAGAACGACAATTCCGGAGATTTTAAACACTCTCAGTTTTCGTTTAAAGCTGTCCACTAATCGTTCCCCCTCCCCAGAGATTTCTCCGCATCCAATCCGTATTTCCCGACAATTGCGGCTATGGTTCCATCGTTCATCATATCACCAAGAGTTTTAACCAGCTCCTCCACAAACTCTTCATCATATTGTATATCAAATGCGACACCAAGTGCTGAATACAGGAAGCTCTCATCAAGAAGCCTGTACTCATCCGGTGCCGTGTTGATGAACGATATCAGTGCACTCTCGTGGCCGCATATAGCCTCCACGTAATTTTTTCTTAGTGCGGCAAACACCTCATCCATGTTAGAAAAGCAGTACACAAGGCTTACATCCGGTATACCCTCAAAATCAGAACGCAGAAAATATTCTTCAGCCTTCGAGGTCTCCTGAACCGCTATCATTTTTCCCGTCAGATCCTTAAGCTTCTGTATTTCGCTGTCCATACGCACCGCTACCATCTGGCGGCTGTAAAGATATGGTCCTGCCCACAGGTATTTGTCCTCTCTGCCATTCATGCTGAAGCAGCCCCAGATACAGTCAAGCTCGCCATCCTCAAGGAGCTTATTCTTATTCTCCCACACTATAAGCTTGAACTCCGGTTCATACCCCATCCTGTGAAGAGCCTCTGTCGCAATCTCTACATCTATTCCCGTGAACTCTCCATCGACATCCTTATATAAATATGGGCTTATAATGTCACTCCCTATGACAATTTTTTTCGCCGCCGTCACTGTTTCTGTATCAGCACTGCCATCGCTGCAGCCTGAAAGCATATTTACCGCAAGCAGAATGCTTACAAATAAAATATATTTTTGTACATTTCCCTTTTTCATTTCACCCTCCTGCATACTGCAGGCATTGCTTGCAGTACTGCCATTAATAAATAGTTTGAAAATTTTATTTTCAAACTTACCCCCCCTGCATACTGCAGGCATTGCCTGCAGTACTGCCAGCAATAAATATCATTACGCAAAAATACACAAAGACCCGTCAACAAATTAATTCTTGTGAATTACTCGTCGACAGGTCTGTTATCCCTGAGCTATAACCTACTGCATGTTAACATACTGAGCCTTATTTAAGAGCTCCTTCTGATTATTGATTATGGAAATTGCCTCCTGCAGGTCCGTTGTCTTCTGCTCACCTGTATTCATGTTCTTGATGGTTACCTGATTGGTGTCAATCTCATCCGTGCCCAGTATAATACAGAACGGAATAGTAAGCCTGCTTCCATAGGTGAGCTTTTTCTTGAACTTACCGCCCTCTAGATATATCTGGGTATTGATATCAGCAGCTCTTAATCCCGTTGCAGTCCTGACAGCATAAGTCATATCATCGGTCATCGGTACAACAAGCGCATCTACCGGGCATTCAAGTTCTCTGTTCAGGAAATTATTCTCACACAGAACATAGAATAATCTTGTAAGACCGATGGAGATTCCGACTCCCGGCAGTGACTTCTTTGTGTAGTACTCTGCAAGATTATCATAACGTCCGCCGCTGCACACGCTGCCGTACTCCGGATGATTCTTTATAAATGTCTCATATACCGTTCCGGTGTAGTAGTCAAGACCTCTGGCAATTGACAGATCAATCTTATAATAATCTGCCGGCACACCGAAGCCTGCAATATAATCAATCACGGTTGTAAGCTCCGAAAAACCTGCATCGAACACCTCATTACAGCCGGCAAAGCCCTTAAGCTTCTCAACCTTCTCCTCATTGCTTCCGTCAAATGTGAGAACATCGAGCAGCTGTGAAGCCGTAGCCTCAGGTACCTTGAGTTCAACAAGCTCCTTTGCAACATTGTCACGTCCAATCTTGTCTATCTTATCAATGATCCTTAAGATATCCACGGCGCTTTCCTTCACTCCGAAGTTGTCAAAAAGACCGTTTAACACCTTACGGTTATTGATTCTGATGACGAAATTATCAATTCCTAAGTTGTTGAACAGATTATATATGATACTAGGTATCTCTGCGTCATTGACTATGCTTAAGCTTCCGTCTCCGACAATATCGATATCTGCCTGATAGAACTCTCTGAAACGTCCCTTCTGTGCTCTCTCTCCGCGGTATACCTTTCCAATCTGGTATCTCCTGAATGGGAATGTAAGCTCTGAATAATTCTTGGCAACATACTTTGCAAGAGGCACCGTAAGGTCAAAACGCATCGTAAGGTCTGAATCACCCTTGTTAAATCTGTAAATCTGCTTCTCTGTCTCGCCGCCCGCCTTCGCAAGGAGGATTCTGCTGTCCTCCAATACAGGTGTGTCAAGCGGATAGAAGCCATACTTACGGTACACCTTCTCCATCTCTGATTTAATCTTTTCAAATATAACCTGATCCTTTGGAAGAAGCTCCATAAACCCGGATAAAGTTCTTGGTTCTACAATCTCACTCATGAAAAAATCTCCTGTTATAATATAGTATTTTATGTACAAAGAGCATTGCTTAGAAAGCCCTGATGCCGCTTACCCGCATAATTGATTTAAGAATATCATAGAATATTTCAAAATGCAACCTGTCTGAATTTTATAAATTTCTTCCGTATGAATTTTATAATTTCTTCCGGTGCACAACTTGACAAATCCACACTTCGTATGCTAGCATATATATACTCTTTGCACTGCATACAAACCTACAGTACAAACTGAGCAGACCGTGACACCCTGTCATGGAGTCGGGTCACACAAGTGACAGTGGAATCTATTCATCCACGGGACAGTAGTTGCTAATACTGAATCGTGGGTGTTTTTTTATACTTTTCTAAGAAAACATTTCGTTTTTAAAACCCACACATAAGTGTTATAGAGTGATATCAGCTTTTTAACTATTCACATGCAGCATGGCAGAGCGAGCTGTTTCAGGGCGAAAACAGACCGCTCTAACGCCACCAAAATGACTTATCGCCCGGAAACGGAGATTAATTATGAAAAAAAATGAATCCACAGCACCGGAACCTAACACCAATGACAGCGATTTCGAGAAAATTGCTAACAGAGTATCCTTCATCACAATCGTTGGCAATGTGCTGTTATCAGTCATCAAGCTTTTAGCAGGTATTATCGCTCATTCTAACGCAATGATAAGTGATGCCATACATTCTGCTTCTGATGTTTTCAGCACAATAATCGTGATTATCGGAATTAAGCTATCGGCGAGGAAGCCTGACAAGGAGCACCCTTACGGACATGAACGCATGGAATGTGTTGCCGCCATTGTGCTTTCCATAGTCCTCTTTATCACAGGACTCGGAATAGGTTCAACCGCCGTCAAAAACATTACAAGCGGCAGCTACAACACCTTACAGATTCCCGGCATTCTTGCCCTTGCAGCAGCGATTCTCTCAATCGTATGCAAAGAGGGCATGTACTGGTACACAAGATACAATGCCAAAAAAATCGATTCCAGCGCTCTCATGGCGGACGCATGGCACCATCGCTCCGATGCATTTTCATCAATCGGAGCACTTGTCGGAATCGCAGGTGCAAGACTTGGCTTCCCGGTAATGGATTCTGTTGCCAGCCTTGTAATATTCGTCTTTATCATAAAAGCAGCATACGATATCTTTAAGGATGCCATAGATAAAATGGTAGACCACTCCTGTGATGACAAGACTGAAAAAGAAATCCGGGACTGTGTCATGGGAAACAAGGATGTACTTGGAATTGATCTGCTTCAGACACGTATATTCGGCAACAAGATATATGTGGATGTGGAGATTCGTGCAAATGCTTCCTACACATTGAAGGAGGCACACGAAATAGCCGAATCCGTACATAATGATATCGAAAAGAATTTTCCTAAGGTTAAACACATAATGGTGCATGTCAATCCGGCGCTGTAGCAGCCTTTTCGGACAGAGGGGTGGGGGGGCGGGGGGGGGCCGAGTTTTTGTTAGCGGGACAGGACCCCAAGAGACGCAGGCGGGGAAAAAAAAAAACACTAAAAGAACAAAAAAA
>ENA-ORKV01001030-ORKV01001030.1-human-gut-metagenome-genome-assembly--contig:-NODE-1030-length-24759-cov-2.800948_pt1 | contig 24759 bp, 32 predicted proteins | sample MGYA00243058_ERZ508805 | MGnify/ENA primary metagenome ERZ508805 (study PRJEB26277, sample SAMN04329770) | human gut metagenome | biome: human-associated habitat | host: Homo sapiens | place: USA... | reverse complement strand
ATTATGGCAGCTCAAATCCATTGGCTAGTGCGATAATGCAGGGTATGGATCCGCGATATCTGCCAGATATATTAGCGACTGCAGCGGGCAAGAATAACGCAAAGGCAATGACAGATGGAGTGTTAAAGAGCGTTTACGGAAGTCTGATGGATGCCAACGGTAAAGTAAAGGGATATAAAATATCAACAAACGGATCTATTGGTAAAAACGGAATGGGTGTAGTTTTATCTAATGGAGATAAGACGTTACAGGGTGTCATATCTAACCGAAAGGCAGGAAAGGGATTCACTGCTATACCATTTGAGGATGTTACCGGGAATGCTATGTACTTAAATGTTGCCAATGAAAAAGCTGCTAATTTTACCGCAGATGAGTTGGCATTGGGTACACCGGATGGACAGGCGCATGTAGAAAATATGATGGCTGAGCTTGGTGAAAGCGTAGATGCTGATGCAATATCCTATTCTATGAATCCAGATGGGACGGCATCTGTTTATAACGAAGGTAGCCTTGTCGGTATTGTAACTTCAAAAGGAGAGGAGTTATATTCTGCAAATACGGATTTCGGGTCAGATGATATGCAATTAGAAAAGATAACACAGATGGATCCACAGAACATTGAAGACGTCGAAACTGTGCAAATGCCATTGAAGGATATTGTAGGTACTGATACGGGAGCTGACACAAAGATTAAAATTGCCTCTATGTTTGCACCCAACGATGAAAAAGGAATTGATAACCGCATCAATTATAATGGTGAAATACTGCGGTGTCCGGGTGGTGGTTCGGAACAATTTGCAAACATCGTAAAATCGAATGATATTAAGGTAGATAGCATTTCATACAACCAAAAAACTGGAGATTTCGGATTTGATACGACAACGGGTAAGCATTTTGAATTTACAGATGCCTGCCATGGTTATGCAACACATAATGGAAAAATTATTGGTAATGCACAGACCGGACATTATTTTGTGAAGGAGAGCAAGTCAAAGGCAGATATACAAAAGAAGGACTAAGGGAGGATAAGCTGCATGAATGAAAACGGGAAAGATACAATGGCAAATGACCTTGACCAAGAAAAGCAGAACGTGTCAAGAGTTGTCCAAAAAGGGAAAAATGCCATAAGAGTTGCCAAAAAGCTTAAATCTCTAAAAAAAGGGAAAAACGCCATAGGAGTAGCAAAAAAGATGGCAGCCTTGAAAAGCATTGCGGCGTTTATCGCCGCAAACCCAGCTGTTTTTGTGATAATTATGGTAGCTATTATAATTATTATCATCACAATTGTGTTCGTATGTATTATGTATTATTTATCCTCTGGAGGGGTTTTGACCGCTTTAAAGGGCTTGGTAGCAACGCTGGCAACAAGTGTAACTGCATTTTCTGCAGCAATCACCGACATATGGCGTGATCTATTAGGAGCAGATGGTCATTGGGGACTACAGACAACGCAAGTATATGAGGTCAGTGAAGATTTATATGACCCGGATAACGATATTGACCAAGGGTTAATCGAAATGTACAAATTAGAGCATCAGCTGCTAAAAAATGCATATAATCATGCGGTTGATATGGATATAAAGGCGAAAGCACATGAAGAAGGGTGGAATTATCATGACATTTGTGATGCACTGAATGCAAAATATCCTAATGGATATGAGGATGTGTATAGCAACATAAACTGGGGCGAACTTGCGGTTGTATTGGATTTTGGTTTTAATTCTGGATTTTATACAAGCGACACTTCCGTAACTGCAAAATCAGAAGATGCGGCATCATATATTCAGCGAAAGTTTGTTTCCGATGCGGTAAACGGAAGATCAAGTATATACATGAAATATTTTTATTATCTTTCCTATAGCGTGAGCACCGATGAAGATGGAAATGTTGTTGTAGATCCAACAATTCATACCTATAGTTGGACGGAATTATACAATATGTTTGGAATTGATCCGGACGACATTGCTATAGAGGGGGAAACCACATGCTATATTGATCTACAGGAACAGATGCTAAATCAAATGAAGGCTCAATGCAGAGACGAATTTGACAGAAAGCGTGTGATTTTTGATACGCTTCAATTGGACAATGATTTTACGCCATGGAGCTATGACTTTCCTAATGAATCAGTAGAAGATTATTTGCTAGGAGATATAGTCGACAACAGCTGTCCGGTAAGCGTGATAACCCCGTTTGACACGTCAGAATGGTATACGGATGTCCCAAATGTGGCACAATCAACAGCTCTCGCGGCAACGCCAACACTTTTAGAAACATATCAAGGATGGTTGAATCTATATTCCGGTCCTACGGCAACGGCTGGTGCTACAAGTTATTTTGTAAACACAGAAAAAGCGACGCAAGATATTATAAGTGATATGACAAATAATGGAATAAATGTTCACTACGGGGCATCAAATTGGTGTGGTTATGAATTTGGTCCCAATAAAAGGAGAACTGTGCTTCAAGGTGTTACATGGGAACAGGGTGAAGGTGGATCAGCCGTAAAAAATGGAAGATACCTGATTGCGGTTGCCCCTGGAATAGTTTATCGTAATTACTGGGCAAATACAGGTGGAGTGTCTTTAAATGCATCGTGGTATGAATATGGAACTAAGAAAATGGATCTCGTGCTGCAGGAGAACAGCACCGGCACATTATATTATGTGCCGGTGACTACCGGAGATGCAAAAGGACATTCGTTCCCTTATGGAATGATTCAAACAGGAATACATACACCAAACAGTATGAGTGAGCAAATATCTGGTGCTTCATTTGCAACTGCTACTGATGAAGAAACAATTCGACAACGCGATTTCGCATATAGCAATCTTGGAACAGCAGCAGATTACTATAGCGTAATGCGCACCTTCAATGATCTTACCATTGAAGACGGATATTCAGCGGGCATCGGGCAATGGATGATGCATGGAGCCATAGAATGGTGTTACAAATCAACAACTATGAATTTGCAGGCATTGCGAAGCCGATTTAAACTGAAAGGAGTAATTGTTTATTGATGAATATAAAGCATGCGAAAAAATTTCTCGGCATTATTTGGATTATAATAATCGGGTTAATGATGGGTTTTATCTATGGCTGGTATTTGGATCAGAAAAAAACAGCTGCCGAAAACAGCACGGAACTATCAGATTATGATGTGCCAACGGAAGAGCCGCTGGTAAAAACGTACACAACGGAAGAAATTGAAGATTGGAAAAATGAGGTTGATACCAAAAGGGAAACCGGATATGTTGATTTTCAATATTGTTTGAATTTAGCAGAATACGATTTAGCACTTGTGGATCCTTCTCTATATGAATATGTGGATTATGGTGAAAGCGAAGACAATACAGATGTATTGGCACAAGTGGTATATGCACTGTATATGCAGTTTGGAAATGATGTTCCAGCATACAAATTTACTTCTGTAACGTATGACAATGATTTAATGCAAGGAATATATCATATCGAATGTGAAGGGACAGAATACGAGGTAGCTATCAGCGAAGATGATACTTGCATATATGTAAATACAAATATCGCTGCAAATCCCTCTACATCAACAGAGGCTACAGCTCCAACAGAAGATATAATCATAATCGAGGAATAAAATATTGAAAAGATCAAAGTTATGCATACTGACAATTATGATGGCGTTCGCAACCGGATGCTCCGGGGAAAGTGTTCCGGTGGCAGGTAACGAGGAAGTGGTAGCAACAGAGATGCAAAGAACCCCGACAGTTACCTTTTTTTCGACGGATGATTCAGTTGTACTGAGCGAGGATGCTCCTGCAAAGGAAATAGAGGATTATCCATATTATTACAAAGAAGACTATGAAGAGCAATTTGGCGATTCGTATTTGTATGAGGATGGGAATCTGGTTATGTGTTTGAGCATGATTGAGTCATACTATAAACGAATTGAAATAACACCAGATATGTTCCTGATAAATCATAATGATTTATGTGAAAAAGGCACAGAGAGCCTAAATTCGGCGAAAATCCAGCAGTTTATAGAGGATATAGGGCTAGGATGCGTGGAAGCCGATTATGACCTCAAAACAGCTTCAGACAGCCTTAAAACGCTGCATGGATGCATATTAGTTTATATACCGCACAACAGCGTTTATGGAGTCGGTGGAAGCTATCTTCTTATCACAGGGATATCCAACACGGAGTTTATCGTACATGATCCGTCCAAGGAAAGTGAGAATGCGAATATTATAGAGCGCCGGGATAACCAAGCCATATATAATGCAACAACATTGACGGCGGCAGCATCTAAATCCAGTAAGATGTGGATTATATACTAAGACGAGGTATCTATATGAAAAAAAGTAAATTGTTTGCTGTATTTGCTACAGCCATAATAGGGGGATCTATAGTGGGCGTATTGATATGTGCAAATCCAGAAAACGATGAGAATACGCTTAATGCACAGCAATATGGGCAAATATCAACAGAAGCATATATGCATCCCGATGCAAACTATTACGAAAAAGGGGTTGATACGGAATATAATTACATCACGAATCTTGGCTATTTAAAAGAATTAGATATGCCAGTAGTGGGACTGGAAAAGATCAGCGATGAAACAGACTACATTTTAAAAGAAAACGGAGAAACGGGAAATGCGGTTACGATCGTGTCTAGCAAGAAAAAAGGCAGTCACATGCAAATTAAGATGCAGTCCGCGGGCGGGAGCGTGGTGCATATAGATTATCAGTTTACCACGAATAAATTTATTATATACTTATCAGAATGAACTTGCAAAATTTCTAACAGCTAAAGCTATGAGAAAATTTATATCCATTCTAAAGGTGTAAAGGCGTTATGTCTAACATCAATGTCATTAAGATAAGCTCTTTTAAGCAAAAAGTAACCCTCCCAGAACTCTACAAAAGAGAAAAGGGAGGGTTGTTTTTATCCGATTTGTGCTATCAAAAAGATTACCAAGGCGATACTTCCGATGCCTGTTTAATTTAATATATTATTCTATCCGCCTCGATTTGAGCATCATCATAGGCTTCTTGCTCCGATGCAAAACACCCAAAATCATGATAACATTTAAAAGTTTCTCCCGATGCTTCGTTTTTGGCTATATACGCCATCGGATATTGACAAACCCAATCAACAACAGTACACTTTTCTGCCTGTTTTGTATTTCTATTAGCATAATAAAAAGTTTCTCCTCTTTTAAACAATGGCTTTATTCCTTTTAATACATTTAATGTATCTGACATATTTTATCTTTCCTCCTTATTTTTCAATAGTTGCTCAGGATTCTGCTTCATAGCATCCATATACATCCGGAAAGCTCTTTCGGCAGCAACCGTCTTGGTTTGTCCAAGACTTTCACAGAACTGCTCAAATTCCTCATGTAACGCTCTGTCAAGGTATAAATTCAAATATCGCCCGTCTTTCTTTGTTCTAGGCATCTGTATCACCGTCTTTCTTATATGTTGTGCACTCAGAAGATAATATTCTTCCCATTTCCGTATTCTGAGCAATATGTTTGGGCAGTTTTACATATCTTACACATACTATTAACATTGAGAATGATATAAACCAACCTAGTCCCGGAATAAGAGTACATATGATTCCCCGCAGGAAGGATTTGAACCCCCGACAACTGAGCAACTGCCACATATAGGTATTCGCCATTTTTATTATAACGCATAATTCGATATTATTCAACTCTTAAAAACAATAAAAATCAGTCTTTTCAGGCTGACGAATAATGTGTTATTTGGTTGATTTATGCGTTATGAAGATGTACAATAATTATGTATAACTATAGACCGAGAGCACCAGCGCCTCCGACCAAAGACTTGCTGATGCTCCTTTAACTCAACGATAATTGGAACTCTTTGTACACTTTATCATGTTTAATGCAGCAAGTCGTTCCATTGCCTGCGTATCAGCACCACAGACCAATCATAAATATCCGTATGCGATTGATTTTAAAATGGCGTGTCTGATTGTACGAAAATATTATAGGCTACATAATGAGAAACCGCCAGATGAGATGTTTGTGGAGATGTTAGCATACACGGTTCCAGTAAGAGCAGGGCGTTCAGATAAGCGAAATCTCAAGCCGAAATCGGCAGTTTGGTTTGTGTACCGTGTGGCATAAGAATATTCGTGTCAGGAATATCGGTATTCCAAAACGAATAATGCAATTCCAAATAGAATAACTATATTCAGACTGGCTGAGAAAATCCAGTCCTAAAAGCATGTCTTTTTTAGGATTTATGCAAACAAAAAATATCTACCGAAGTTTTTATACCTCGATAGACATTTCCTTTTGGTTTTGCAGTCCCTTAACTTAATGACATTGATGTCTAACATAGCGTCTTTTTTGTATAAACAATAAAAATAAACCATCTGCTATATGCAGGTGTGTCCCAAACTTGATTATTTACTTGACTAAAAATCAGGGCTTTTAGATTTATAGGTGAAAGTTCCCGAAAATAAGTGAGAATAATATATTGATCTTTTCTCACTTATTTAATATGACAAATATAGATAGATTGATAGAAAAGCGAGGTCGGATAATGGTAATTAAAGGCGCAAGGGCAATAGGCAAGGGAAAAGGTTGAACCAATAACCAGTTTAGGCAATGAGGACAAGCTGACAGTACAGAAGAGTTTGTTACTCTTTGACCTGTGGTGGCGATTCGCTTTGAGGTTGAGACACTACCAAAAACATGCTCACAGGCTACCACATCGCAAACCACCATGCATAGGCGTAGGGTCAAATACTAAGTCAATTATGCAAAAAAAAGAAATCGAAATTATAGAAGCTGAGGTACCCTTCAAAGTTAGCCTTTTTACGAGACGACTAAAATCGTCTCGTTTTTCTTTAATGGAATAAGTGAATTATACCATATCTTTACATATTACTCCTGATAAATTATAATGTATGTCAGAATACATAAAGTAAGGGGTGAGAAGAATGGAAAACGATAATGATGATGAATTAAAAATTCTCGAATACCAATGGACAAACAATGTTATAGAAAAATCAAAGTTCCATGGCATAGAGAAAAAAAATCTGGTGGAAGCGATAATAGTATCTGCAACGGTTACGTTGTTTATAGTTGCGATACCATTCACTAATATTGTGAAAGGTATGTCTGCAGCTGTTATAGTTCCGGTTTTATTTGTGGTATTCGTAAAAGGATACAAAAATCGCTCTATATTTCAATTCATAAGAGATGAATTGAAATTCAAACACAGAAGAAGAGTCTCACATTTACGAGGACCAGAATATAAGCGAAAGGAGAAAAAACAATTTGAAAGCTATGAAGAATTCGGATTCATTGAATCAGTTATTGCAAAAAGTAAACAGCGACTCGATGACTTCATTGAAAAATACGACACTAACAACTCTAGCCAAAACAGCTAGATATGCTTTACAACGAACTGAGGATTCAGTAAAGAAAGAATTTACGGGATCGTACTATGAGGGAGCTTCGCAGGATGAAAGTCCACTCATAGGTGTTCGCAACCGTGATGGAATAATCATTACTCCAGATAATCGGTACATAGGGGTTGTTGAGATTTTTCCTATAAATTTCAATCGAATGCCACCAGAAAGAAAGAAACGGGTGTTGGATAATTTTGGAGATGTTTTTAATATGAAGTGGTATAAGTACATGTTCAAAGTAATGAGTGACTATACCGATGTCAAAGATATGATCCAAACAGTTATTGCAAACAGCCAACACCTTTTAACAAATGAACATTCCAGAGAATGCCTGAACGATTATATTAACTTCATTTATCGGGAAGGTTCTACAAATGCAATCGTAAGACGGTACTTTTTCTTCTGGGAGTATAACGGTGAGAATGGCATAAAGGCAAAGGATTTTTCTAGTATAGCCAAGACCATGCACGACCAACGGCAGAATTTCATAAAAAAGATGAATGCTTGTGGAAACTCTTGCGTGGAGTTTCATGGTAGAGAAAGCGAGAAAAAATATAATGAATTTGTTGAAGAAGTTGTATACAAATTCTTTAATAGGAAATCTTGCTTACGAGAATCCTTCCAGGAGAGAAAACGGCGAATTGATGCAGATTTTGCGCGATTCAACAAAGAAAATGGTACAAACAAAACACCGGTTTTGGCGCCTAAAGGGTTGTACTTCCTGAATCGGGAGTATATGTGTGAAGACGGACAATATTATACATATATCGGAATAAAAGGAAATAATTTCCCAAACACGATACAAGGCGGCATAATGACAGATGTTTTGGCAGCTGGCGCTTACGTGGATTGTGATTATATTTTTAAAGTGCTTCCCAAGGAAACGGTACTGCCATTGCTAAAATTCTACAACACCAATACACACCGAAGTATGTTGGAAAAGTATTCAAAGGGAAAAGACGAAAAGGGTGGGGCGCTAAAAAGGAAGTTCATTAACAATAAGACCGTTTATGACGCGTTGTCTGGAGACACAGAACTGGTTGACATGTCTATCATCATAACCATACATGCTCCGACTTATGAGCTGATGGATAGCATTGCAAAAAATTTGAAACATCATTATAAGGAAAAACTTCACCTACAGATAGCAGATGCTACTAATTGGTGTGAAGACTACTGGATACAAACAATGCCATTCCTTTATAACACACCGATTTTTAACAAATTAGCGCTTAACATCCTATCGGATAGGATCGCGGCGATTTATCCGTTTACGACCTTCCAGCTATACGACACAAAGGGATGCGTGCTTGGTATAAGTGATAACGGAACGATTGTGTCGCCGAATTGGTTTGATACGGATATGTTTATCAATGCCAATATGACTATTATTGGCAGTTCTGGTAGCGGGAAAACTTTCACAGAAGAATTGATCGGCAGGCGCATGTACTTAAATGGATGCCGATCTTATTTCATTATTCCTAAAAAAGGACTCCTAGATTATTACGATGGCTGCGCCAACATTGGCGGTACATTTATTTCCCTTGCGCCAGGAGCAAGGGATCGAATCAATGTTATGGATATCCGTCCTGAAGGGAAAGCAGTTGATGCTAACGGAGAAAAAATCTCTGGAAGTTGGATGACGCATAAAATCGTCAACCTATGTGCATGGATCAGCTTACTGATGAACGATACCCGCATGACGACTGCAGAAACAAATGCTTTGCAAAAGGCACTTATCCGCACATATGCAAAAAAGGGAATAACGGTCGACAATAAATCTCTTTATAAAAACATACAGACAGGCGAGCTTAAAGAAATGCCTATTCTGGGGGACCTGTACGAAGAAGTAGTACAGGTAGATTCTTTGAATAGAATCGCAAATGCTTTAGAGCCTTTCGTAAGCGGTATAGCAAGCAATATGAACGGGCAGACGAATGTTGATATTGAAAATGCAAGATATGTTGTGTTCGATGTCGATGAGGATAAAATTCCAGAAGAAATGTTTAGTTCTTTCTTATACCTGGCATTTGATTATGTATACAATGTGGTAAAGGAAGATATTACATCCAAGGATCTTATTTTCTTGGATGAGGTATGGAAAATGATGGTTGTGCCGGATGCAGCGAAACAGGTGTCTAAGATGATTAAACTTATACGTGCGTATGGTGGAAGTGCAGTAATAGCCACGCAGCAGATGGGTGACTTCAATAAGGCAGGTGATATTGGTATGGATATATTGAATAATGCAGAAATCAATCTCTACCTTGCCATGAAGCCGCAGGATATTACTGAAACGCAAAAGCTGATGAGTTTGTCAAGGGAAACGGTTGCGGATCTGGAAAAGTTGGAAAAGAGGCACGGGCTTCTTGTCACACGAAAGGATAAGCTTTTTATGAACATTAAAGCTACAGACATGGAGCGCGAAGTAATGAGTACAGATATCAATGATCGTATTGAGAAAGAGGCATCAGTTGCAGCTAATGCGTCATAAATGAAAAATGAGCCGTTTAATGCGTCATAATAATTTAGTTGCGCGTCATAAAAGCGCATGCATATTTAGAGGAAAAAAGGAATCTTGGGGAATAATGACGCACAGATAATTAACAATGACACGTAAAATAAAACCATTTAGGGAGGAAAAAATGAGATACGAGCGATTATCTAAACAGGAACAAATGTTGTTTGAAGTTTTTCAGGAAGTAAATGCGATGACATATGAGCAAGTAAAGCAATTTCTAATGAAGTTTACCGGGTGCAGTGAAAACGTCCCAAAATACATTGTGCATAATCTGATTCGACAAGGAGCAATATCTCCGACACAAGAAGACGAAGAGGGGATCTTGCTTTGCGGCAATAACCGTAATCAGAACATTCAAACCGCAAGGAATGATGTCATGTTCGCAATGTACTATTTGTTAGACAAAGCGGAAACTCTTGACGATATGCTTTCTCTCGCAACGTCATATCTGAACAATGTTGCACTGTCGTTCATTTTGGATGGGAAGTTATATGAGGCGATCAAGGTAAGCGATCAATCACTTTCCTTGATTGAGACAACAAAGCAAAGATACATTGAGCGCTTTGCTGAGAATAACAAGCAGGCAATACCGTTTTATTCAGTCTTTATGTTTACGGTACACGCTGGCACGGAGGAGGAAGCGGAGATCCTGGAGGAACTGGAAACAATGAATATTGAGATTCCCCACCGCATTGTTATTTTCCGCAGCACAGATCCGACGACAAAACCAGATTATGTCGAGTATGCCATAGAATAAATTACTCGTGCAATGTAAAAACAAGCTTTGAAAGTAACACATAAGAAAAAACATATTACTCATAGCGTGTCAATATAGTCTGCACGAGTAATAGCTAGTAGTCGAAAATAGTGCCGAAATGAGTGCAGGAGTAATAGGTTTCACATGCTAATTAAAAAGCAAGAAACTTATTACTTCTGCGCCGGATCAGGCAATTTTAAAAGTAATAACTTTGTGTGAAAGTTTTACAGAAAAAACAAGGTTTTTCTAAATTTTGGCGGATGAAGTGTGGAGTAGACTGGCGCGAAAACATAAATTGGAGTAGTAAGGGAGGACATAGCATGGCAGATATGATAGATACGGCGGCGATTAGCATGGAAGACGTATCGGTAGAGATGCTATCTGGCAGAGAAGATGCATTACGGGAAGAAATGCTACGAAGCAAGATAGAAAAACTGCGAAAACGAAGAACGAGGTATGCGATTGGGTACAAGGGGATGATTCTGAAGATATGTCTGACAGCCGGTGGCATTAGCTACAATGGATTGCAGATGTTGGCTGGGGATCGGAAGACATACACGAACGCGATTCGAGATTTTGTTAAGGACGGACTAATGACAATACACTGGATCGGGCGTAATTGCGTGGGGGTATTTCTTGACTTTAATAATACCAACGTATTGTACAAAGATAGTTTTATGCCATACATAGGTACCTATAACAGATTTTGCGCACAAAGGGCGAAGAACCTTGGTAGTTACAAGAGTAGCAGATCCGGAGCTATTAAGGCAGCACGGTACAGTGAGATCATAATGCTTTTGTCTGGGACATCCGTAAATGTGCTGACAGAGGACAAGCCCGCCTTGTATAACAAAGAAACCATTGCAGATGATGCAGCGTACTTTTATTCGGACACAGAAGTAAAGATTATGGTCGAGGGCGACAATGTGGTAAAAGAAGAAAATATGAACAGCAAGTACGTGATAAGTTCCAGAGCGCAAGGTTTTATACTTTCCCGCGGTGGAATCTATATGCTGTATCATTCTGGTGCAAAGCGAATGGCATGGAGAAGCACACAGGAACAGCAGATGCAATTCCGAGTGGCGAGCCTAATCGGCAAAAGCACGGCAGGACAGTACAAGAGTATCAACGTAGACGACTGTATTATCTATGCTGATAGTGCAGAACCATTTGTAGAAATGTTTGTGGATGATATAGAACACATAAAGTCGCGGAGATTTAAGTATGCATCTCTCGAAAATGGATTTAAAAACACCTATTATCTTCCGTACACTAAGGACGGACAGTATATGACTGATCTAATGGTGCATGCCGACTGGCAGGATAAGATACTGAAATACTTCATGGATGGTGATAAGGAGTTGCACCGGGAGAAATACTACTCTGTTGCAGATCTGAATAATGGGGAGAATCCGATATTTGTATTCTGCATACCAAATGTGACGCGGCTGAACAGCTTCCTCATGACAGCTGAAATCATGGATGAGGACTACTACATATACTGTTTTGACTTTCAAGTAGAGTTTCTAGCCAGAGTAGTAGACGGACGGGCAAAAATATTCAGCATACCGTTAGAAGAGTTCAAGGCTGAATTCAGTCTGTAGAATCAAAAACTGTTTGAAGCGAAAGGAAAGATACATATGGACGAAAAACACAGTAACAAAACAGAGGGCAGTCTTATAGACCAGGCATCAATAAAGATCTGGTACGATTTTGTAAAAGAGCAGGCTGAGAAGCGGAAAAAGGTATTTCTCATAATTGGTGGCAGCACATTGTTTGCTTCTCTGCTTGCCGGAGGTGTTATAGGAACATTTGCCGCAATAGCAACGCGGGATGCCGTGCGATTTACGGTTGTAAACTGGATATACTACACTTTCACCAGTCCGGTGTCATGGATTGCTGGCGGCATATTCTTTATATTAGCCAATGTAGAATTGACGAAATTCATTGTCGGAACTCATAAGACTTCCATCCGTGACAAGGATCGGAATTATGACAGTTCCGAGAGAGGAGATAACGGCACAGCAAAAAAAGCATCTAAAGAAGAGTGCCGGGATATGTTCAATTATGGAGACTATAAGGATCTTGATGATATTATCCTCGGATGTGATCCAGAGAATGTGCACGAGATGTATACGTTGAATACTGGCAAGGAGAAGATCATAGAGGGATTGAATAAGAATGTTTTCGTTGTTGGTGCGCCGGGATGCGGAAAAACGTTCTCATATATCATTCCAGCAATCATGCAGAAGATAAAAGCCGGGGAATCTATGGTGGTTACAGACTTGAAGAAAGATATTTACGGTGTAACAGCCGAAATGGCAAGAGCAAACGGCTATGTCGTAAAAGTATTGGATTTCGACAATCGGTTCCTACTGCATTCAGATTCTATTAACTTTATGGCGCTTGTTGGTCAGAATATCTCCTTAATCAATACCCTTGCAGAAACAATTATTGCAAACATATATGGAGAGGAGCAGGAAGACTACTGGAAAACGATTGAAACCAACCTGTTAAAAGCTGTTATGATCCATGTAGCCACAGATGACTCGTGCAAAACGGAGCGAACGTTGGCGAAAGTATACCGGCTGATCAACGAACTGAATTCTACGGCGATAGGAATGCTCTGTAAGTCAGACGACAGCCCAGCGAAACCATATTTCAATAACTTCACAACAATGTCGGCGCAAGTTAAGGATCAATGTAAGAGTGGATTAGCATCTCATTTGGAAGCACTTGCAGACCCAGTAATTCAAAGGATTGTAAGTGAGGACGACGTTGACCTGTCTTTGCCGGGAAAGCAAAAATGCATTTACTACTTGACTTTGAACGACCAAAATCCAAAGTCAACATCGTGGTTAGTTGCCATGACATTCACTTTGCTGTTTGAACAGCTTACCCAGCTGGCAGACTCGCAGTTCAATCACAAATTACCAATACCGGTAACGTTGCTGATAGATGAGTTTTATAATGTTGGAGTCATTCCGGCGTTCGATTCAAAAATTTCACAGATCAGATCAAGGGATGTCCGGTGCTGGATTGTCGTCCAATCGTTAAAGCAGCTTGAAACCATGTATGATATGACATGGGAAAAGATTGTGGAATGTTGCACAACATGGATCGTTATGAAGGTAAATGCTCAAAGCACAGCAGAATATTTTGAAAAAATGAGTGGTGTAGAAACTATAGACACAACAAGCGACCGGTATGACGAGACCAAGACAGATGCATTAAAATATCACAATACAGTACAGAGAACATTATCAAGAAATCAGCGCATGGTGTACTTTGCTGATGAGATACGGCGGCTTAACCCGTACCATGTTCTTGTATGGGTATCTGGTCACAATGTTGCCGAACTTAAAAAGGTTGGATACAATACGCATCCTATGTGTAAAGAGATCCGGGAGTGCAACTGTGTAGCACATATACCGAATTGGATCTACAGATTAAGTGACCGGGAACGGGAACGGCTTGGAGCAATGGCAGAAACAGAGTTATGGGAAGAAGAGAGCACTCACGAAATTGAATTATGTACAATAAAAGACTTTGAAGAACATTGGAACAGCAAGAAGCAGCGCGCACTTGAAGAAAAGATTGCGAAAGAAACAGCATAGAAGGGGGCTACATGATGGTAATTCTTAAAAATCAGCATCCAACACTTACAGAGAGGTACTTATTCAAGACCTATGGTCTGTATCGGTCCATATCAAATGATCAGATAGAAAAGTATATATGCATTTATGCAGGTACAAGAACAGATTTCCCGTCAGAAATCCATTTTGATGAAGAGCAAGTGGATCCCGACGAATTTATCATTTTTGAAAAAATGTCAGAGACCATTCAAATCCACATGAGAACAGATACCTTACTTTTAGATGCTATCAGAGCACGAGCCGCGGAACTGGGCTGGAAGTGTTAGGCGAGCGCCAATCAAGTTCTATTGCAGAAAGACTTTAGTAGACAAATGAAAGTATACTTGATGGTAAAATTAGCGATATCTGCCTGATAAATGGTAGCGATAAGATTGACGCAGCTATTTTCTTGGTACAACAGGAAGATAGTTGCGTAGACACTTTTGGTAGTGTACTCATTCCAATATCATCTATAAAATCTATTTCTGTTTTGTATGCAAACAATTCAAGAACGGGCAGAAGAATTAGGGTTTTAATTATTCAATAGTTTTGAAACCACTTATACTCTGGGTATAGGGTTTGTCAACACAAGAGTATGAAAGAAAGGTTGACAGAGTGGTATAGATATGGTATAATTCACTTATACAACACAAAGGCGTGTTGCGTATTGGACCATTAGCTCAGTTGGTTAGAGCGTCCGGCTCATAACCGGATGGTCTGGGGTTCAAGTCCCTAATGGTCCATTACTCTGCCGTGTGTCCGGTTGGTCGAGGGTGCGGTTTTGAAAACCGTCTGGATGTAAAAGTCTCTGGGGTTCAAATCCCTAACACGGCGTATGGTGCATTGCCGTAATGGTAGCGGAGCGTCTTGCTAAGTCGTCCTGCAGAAATGCAGTACAGGTTCGATTCCTGTATGCACCGCTATGAAACCGCATTCCACCAGTGGAGGAGGCTTCAGACAAACTGTCCTGACTTCGGACGTTAAACCAGTTTGGTTAGAGAGATTGCAAAGGCACCTCGGATTCGAGCAGAGCTTTTGCGGAGAACAGTAAGAACCCGGTTATGATTTTAGCGGTTAAATGGTACCTGGCTTCCGGATAAAAAGTAACAACCGCAACGCTCGATTAGTCAAGCGGCTAAGATACCACCCTTTCACGGTGGAGGCGGGAGTTCGATTCTCCCATCGAGCATTCGGTCAAATTTCGCAGCTAAGGTCCTACAAGAGGAACCGGTGGTTCATCGGGACGTGATTGCGGCGTAGGAGACCGAAAGTTTGGTGTAGTTTAAATTTGGTTAAAAACAGCCGGCGAGGCAGATGGTGGCATATTGCCGAAACGAAAGTAGAAGTAGTTGAAATGGTATTGCACAGTATTTCTCGACTTTGCGTGAAAGCGGAAGTTGGGGAAACACCGAATCAGTTAATGACTGACGGAAACGAAAATATCTGATACGAAAATATTCCTAACCACCCACCAAACAAACAATTCCTACTGAAAGTAGGTATCGAATGGAAATTTCATAATATTATTGGGCATTCGCCAAGCGGTAAGGCACAGGATTTTGATTCCTGCACTTCGCCGGTTCAAATCCGGCATGCCCAGTTCGTTAGGGCGTCAAATGCTAGTGCATGTTATTTGATGCTCTATTCGTTATTTAATTTATATATTGTGAAGAGGAGGTGGAAAAATCATAGGCTAAATCTAACATGTTACTGAGGAAAATAAAACTGGAGGCAGAAAAAAATGAATTTAAAAAAATTACACGCAGGTCGGCACCGGAAAGCAGACAACAAAGAGCTGATGTTGCACATTGGCGACGAGCGATCAGCGTATGTATTACGCAACAATGCATTATTGACTGGGAATACCGGGACTGGAAAGACTTCGCTTGCTAAAGCGTTACTTAAGAATCTTATGGCAGAATATTCGCCTAAAGATTTTGGATTTGTTTATATAGGGCTTGAGGGAAGCGCCAAAGACATTAAAGGATCGCCGCATGCAATATCTGCTGCCGATTATTCATCTGAAAGGGTAGTGCGTCACGCATTGGAAACAGCACGAGTTACTGCGATGGAACATACTGAAAAACAGATTCTTGTAGTAGTCGATGAGTTTTCCAATATTCCACTGGAATTTTCTATGTGGAAAACCATTGTTGATGATATGACAACATGCGGAGTACATTTCCTTTTTATACTTCATGCACACCAAAGAGCAGCTCTTGATGCACTATTGAATATAGCAACGTTTGAATTGCGTATGTCTTTGTGCTCTTCAATCGAAGATAAATGTGCGACTCTTGATGTAGACATGTCAAATATAACTGCATTTGAAGGCTGTTGGGGAAAAGGTGTTGTTGATGTGAGAGATATTCGCAGCGATCGAATGGAACATCTTAGGTTTTCAGATGCGGATCATTCGGATTTAGATCAGGTTCGTGAAAAAGCTTTAAAAGATTTTATGGAAAGAAAGACTTCCATGGAAAGCACACGGGTACACAAACGCAAGTCGATTTTAAAAGTGTAGAGCCGGCTATTCGTATTGGTATAAAGAATCAATATAAGAGTAAACACATGCAATTTGCGTTATGTGTTTACTCTTTCTTTTTGTCAGTTTTTGGGAAAATATCTCCACTTTAATGAAAGCAGATCTATGTCAGCAATAGTTGACCGAATGGTATAGTTGTGGTATAATACACTTATAATGTGAAATTAAATTATATATTGCAAAAGACAAGGAGATATGCGTATGCATAAGGACAGTAAAGAGCAGCGGCGGATTTTTAGTGAAATGACGCAAAGAAGATCAATGCCAGCAAAATATCCGAACCAAAATGCCATGAAAAGCTTTAAAGAGGTGCCGTATCAGTTGCGGTACAGGAGGGAGCAGGGAAATGATTGAATGCATGAAGAATATGGCGAAGCGCCCGGAGTTTGGACGGTGGATTCCGGTAAGTGAGAGGTTGCCGGAAGATTGCGTCCCGGTCAACATTACATATGTGAATCATAATCCGGAATCTTATTACGCGAACATCAAAGATGTACCGTTTACGGCAACAGGGGTGCATTACTCGGACGCATGGTACTGGTGGTCAACGACTTTCACTGATTATCTTGCAGAATACGGCAGATGTGATGTTGATATGGTCGATACCGATGTCGAGATAATAGCGTGGATGCCGCTGCCGAAACCATACAGAGAAAGCGAGGCATGATATGAAAGAAGAAACGAAGATGGAGATAAGCGCGGCACTAACGCTATTAAAAAGCACACTGATAAAAAATGGTGTAAGCATTGCACTTGCCGGAAGTGAAGATGCTAGGGAAGATGATGGTCGCATTCTGTTTTTTGATACGGATGAATATTACAGAACCGGGAAAATGGATGGAGTATCAGTAAAAACCGTGGATTTAGTGAGGTAGAAATATGAAAAATGGAATACATCCTGATGGATACATAGCGAAAAAGAAAAAGACCAATGCAGACCGGATCCGAAGCATGACGGACGAGGAATTACTTGATTTTATCTGCTCAATAGAGACCTATGACGAGGGAAGTGCGAAAACCATTGAAGGCGGTGTTGCAATGTGCTCTGTGACAGAAGTGGAACAGTGGTTGAGAGAAGAGGTGTAGGGATGACAGAAAATATAGCAATTTACTGTTTAAAAGCGGCAAGTGAATTAAATCCGGAAATGTGTGAGGAATGCCCTTTGTATGGTCAAACAGGCGCAGACCATTGTTGTGAAGACGCTCTTCAGGTGGCGATCAAGGCATTGGAGGAATTACAACAGTACCGCACAATCGGCACAGTGGAAGAATGCCGGGCGGCAGTGGAGAAGCAGACAGCCAAAAAAGTGAAATCAATATCCCAGGTAGCAGAAGATTCAAAGAGTAACGCTTAACTCCGAAGGAAATCTTGAATTTTGTACAAGGAGAAGAGGGGTTGCACTTTTTGATTTTGGAAAGACAGTATTTCTTACTCAAGCCGAAGCCGAAGCCAGGCTGAAAGAGTTGGAATGAAAGCGAAGCAGGTTTTTACTTTGATGTATTGCTTGAAGATGGAAGTTTTGAAGAGGAACATATTTACGATTATCAGGATTGTATGGAGGTTATCGGCAATAAAATTGACAACCCGGGGCTGCTGGAGTAGCTGTTTCCATTTTGGAAATAACTGAAAATAAATTAGAATTTAGTGGAGGTGAAAAAGGTGGCTTATGGCTATAAAAATTTATCAAAAGCGCAAGAAGATGCTATACGAGTTATGAAGGCGCATGGTAATACTTTGATAAAAATACACGGATTTTGGACATATGAAAATTGTGAATTTCACGAATACCATAACGGAAGCAATTTAATGAAATTTCCAATTTATAATTGTCGAACAACAACATTAAGAGTGCTTGCACGAAAAAATGTGATTGCTCTTGATGAAGATAAAGGTATTTGTAAATTAAACTGAACTTTAGTGGAGGAATGCTATGGATGAAATCTTATACTGCCTATGCTTACATTGCGTAGGAATAATAGATGGATGGAGACCATTCCCTGCAACAGCAATAGCAGAAAGTCTTGGAATAAGCGTACATAAAGTCAGATATCATCTTAGAAAGCTAAAAGCAAAAAGTCTTGTTGATAGCTTACACGAAGGCGGTATTACAGAGTACGGAGAAGTTTTTTGCTACTGGGGATGGACGATAACAAAAGAAGCGTTTTCGACAGAAGAATATAAAAAAGCACATGAAAGAGAAAGAGAGATTTGCAAGAAGTGCTTTGATATTGACATTGGAGAAAATGACTAAAAATTAGAATTTTAGAGAGATATTGAGTATGGATAATGCAGAATTAACAGCTTTGCAGACGGTAAGAGATGAATATAGAAAAATCAAAGATAAATACCTGAAGAAAGCTGCCAAAGAAAGAGCAAAAGTAAATGATGTATATGTTATGGTCTGTGGGGAAAAATGCTATACAGATTCAGAGATAAATGATTGGTATGCGAGCGATTATATTACCAGTGAGCAGTCAGACAAATACATTGAAAAACTGAATAAAAAGAAAGCAACAGCAGGTCAGACAGATACGCTGACTAAAAGCGAAAGGGTTTGTAAAATTTTAGACAATACAATTGATAACCTGACTCTGGAGATACGTGATATCAAAATTAAAGAGGAACAGGAACTAAAAAAACGGGAACGTTGGGAAATCGCACAATCACAGGGTTGTTCATACAAAGAGTTCCTAGAGCTTGAGGAAGTATCCAGACAATCTGAAGAATATGAAAAAATAATGGGTATGTAATCTAAACAGAACTTTAGTAGAGGTAAAAAGATGACGGAGAATGAAGCAAAAATTTTTATTCAAAACGCTATGGAGCAGTCAAAAAATGTATTGGCGGAGTTGATGTTAATAATGCCAAAGGTATTTGCGGCGAAAAGAAAGAGCCTGGGTGAGTATTACAGTAATTTGGAGAACTGCAAAAAAGAAATTCAGTCATGTGAAGTAGCAATCAAGGCACTGGAAGAGGTGCAGCGCTGGCACACATCAGTAATCAACCCTAATATTAAAAACGAATTTGCAAACACTTCTACACAGATCTGCCACAACTGCGACCACAAAGATGAATACATCGAGGAACTGGAAGCAGAAGTGGAAGAGTACCGCACAATCGGCACACCGGAAGAATTGCAGGAGATGAAGAAAGATTTTGCTGAAGCGTTAAGCGACTGGCGGCAATATCGTAAGGTTGGAACTTTAGAAGAATGCCAGGCGGCGATGGAGAAGCAGATTCCATATAAGCCATCACGTAAAAAATTGGTTTGGGGTATTGGAAAATGCAAATGTGGTGTTGAATTTCTGGACAGAAAAACAGGCTTCTGCGGGAATTGTGGTCAGAGGTTAGATTGGAGTGACGAAGAATGAGGAAAGAACTTAAACCATGCCCGTTCTGTGGCAAGAAACCCATAATCGAACATTGGAGCAGCGATGGAATGATGTATATGGTTAAGTGTAATAATCCGGATTGCCCAGTTCCTGTTGTATCTTATCCAAACGGTCGTGATTTGAATATGGTAATTAAAGAATGGAACAGGAGGGCGAACGATGGGACTGATTGATGCAGATAAGTTTAAACAACAGGTTGCAGGAATGGTTATTTCCATGCATTATCCTGCAAAAAAGGCAATCGAGATTGTGAAAGGCGGTGGTGTAGATGGCTAAGTGGAATGCAAGTGTGGGGTTACAGCTTACGATTGACTATGATGACATAGAAGCGGATACAGAAGCAGAAGCTATTCAGATTGCGAAAGACAGAGCATTAGAAGATATTGAATGGAATAACAGTGATTGCGATGTAGACAACACAATTGTGTATAGTTGCTACGAGGAGGAGTCAGAGGATGAATAGAGTGTTGCCAATTTTATTCAATACCGAAATGGTTCGGGCGATTCTGGACGGAAGAAAGAGTTGTACGAGAAGAATCTGCAAGGATGGCAATGAGTATACTGTGCCAGATATGAATTTTTACAATGCGGACAGACGCACTTATGCAGTACATAATTATGCGGATAAAAAACACACAGACAAGTTAAGTACAGCAGAACGTAGTTGTCCGATATGTCCGGGCGATATCCTGTATGTCCGGGAAACATGGAAAAAGGCACCGAACGGATACTATTACTACGAAGATTGGCAGAAAGATGACATCGCAGATGTTACAAAATGGAAACCATCCATATGCCGAAAGAAGCCGCACGTATCTGGTTAAAGGTTACGGATGTGAGGGTGGAGCGGTTGCAGGATATTACAGAGGAACAAGCATGCATGGAGGGCACAGACCCTTGGGATGAAGCATGCTACGAAAACAATGGATGGCATCCAACGCTTTCGGACCCAGATAGTGGTGGAGACCCTAATATGATCGATGGATTTCATAAACTTTGGAACTCCACCATCAAGAAATCAGACCTTGACAGCTACGGCTGGGAAGCGAATCCTTATGTATTCGTGATAGAATTTATTAGAATTGATAAGCCGGAGGAAATATGAGCAAACGACCAGAAATTACGAAAGAACTTTCTTTAGCGCTTGAAAGATATATAAATCCCAAAAACGACACAAGAATTTATATGGCTAAAGAAGTCACGTTTGATTATGCCACAGGACACGCTATCAGAGTGGATTACATGAGATTTAAGCCTGTGAACAATACAGTCTCTGGGATTGAGAAAGGGGACTTTTACTGTTACGAGATAAAATCTTCTGTTGAGGATTTTCATTCGGGACATGGTTTGAATTTCATCGGTGACTACAACTATCTTGTAATGCCGGAGGAAGTATATGCGGCTGTATCAAAAGAAATCCCATATTTTGTTGGCGTGATTGTGCCAACAGAAAGCACTTGGCGGAATAACTGGAGAGAACTGACCGTAATCAAGAAAGCAAAGCGCAGAAGTAGAGAAAAAGCATTATCGGAAATGCTTTTTATGATGTTTCGTTCCGCGGCGAGAGACAGATATAAATTATCTTAGTTGGAGGTAAAAAAAATTATGGCTAAAGCAGTATTGGTTATGGATATGCCGGAACAGGTTTGCCAGAAGTGCACATTGTGCTATGAGACAGAGAATGATGACGAATATCTGTGCTGTGCGGTAGGGAAACTTGTACCAGACGGAGCAAAGCCGGACTGGTGCCCACTCCGGGAACTGCCGGAGAGAATGGAGATTTGCGGCACGTATAACGCCGAGTATTATGCCAAAGGTGGACTGATGCCCTCATACAAACTGGGATGGAACAAATGCCTGGATGCTATAGAGGGAGATGCGGATAAAACAGATGATTAGAGGAGAGATGACACCATGGGGAACATAAAGGAGACAGTGATAAACAGAGTGATCGTAGAGATGCAGCAGTGGATAGAGACAAAAGTGCTGAAAAGGTTGGAGGAAGCGATCAGAAGCGCCCTGTATGGCTGCAAAGTCGAGGAGGAGAGCACAGAACTGTCGACTTGTATGGATGACAACATGTATATCCTGCAGGTGTTTGCCGCAAATAAAAAGCTGGAGGGACGCAAAGAGATCAGCATTATGCAGTATGTGCGGCATGCTAAGAACTTTTTGGAAGACATCGACAAAAATTATCGGAATGTCACCAAGGATGATGTAAAAGTGTATCTGGCAAGATACAGCCAGCATCACAAACCGAACACGGTAAGCAATATGAAGCAGTTTTTATCCAGCTTTTTCACATGGCTGCATGATGAGGGGTATATCACAGCCAATCCGGTAAGGAGCATAAAGGGCATCAGACCAGTAGAGGTCCAGAATAAAGCAATGACAGTCGAAGAGGAACTGGCGGTCAGAGACGCAGCGGGCAAAAGAAGCACACGGGACAGAGCGATCATTGACGTGTTGTTATCTACCGGCATGAGAGTCAGTGAGATACAGAGGATTAACCGGACAGACGTTGATCTGGATGACAGTAGTATTACGTTTTTGGGAGCCAAGAACGGGAGATACCGGACAGTATATCTTGACCCGCGGGCGCGGAAGCACTTGCTTGAGTATTTAAAAGAGCGTTCGGATGCGTGTGAGGCACTGTTTGCAACAGAGAACAAATACGGGGAAACATGCGGAATAGAACCAAAAAGGATGTCGAAAGAGGAATATGAGCATGTGGCAAAGCAGACAGGGAAAAGCGCAGGCATAGATAGAACCTGCACAGTGCATGTGTACAGAAAGACGTTTGCTACCAGACTGGCAGACAGAGAGTGCCCGCTGCAGACTATACAGGAACTCATGGGACATGCGGATGCCGGAACTACAGCAAAAAACTATGTGGCCAAAAGCAAAGCAAGAACCAAGAAAGCATGCGAAAAGTATTTATTCGTGGCATAAGGGAGGTCAGAAATGGCAGAAGAATCAGAGAAGAGAGGATATCAACCAACGGCATCGGGGCCATTGCAGCCGTCAACGCCGCCATCAGGTGGATCGGCAGTACGAGAAAAAGATCAAAAGCAGATGATCCAGGGCATTCAGGAACTGCCTACGCGAACGCTGACGTCGGCAATGCAGATGATCCTGGATGTCATAAACGGGAGAGGCGATGTGGTAAGAGACTGGGATCACAAGGACAAAGTGGTGCGGCAGGTTAAAGTGATAGGAGCACATCCGTACGTTTTATGCACCAAAGGAAAAAAGCAGGAGCGGCAATTCGAGACAGAGGTACAGCAGTTACAGCGCCAGGTGCAGCAGTTGCAGACAAAGGTGCAGCAGTTGCTGAAAGAAAATGCATATTTGCGCGGGCGGAGGGGAGAGCGAAGGGAATGATAGCAATCGAGGTAAAAGAGGAGCTGGAGCAGAGAGAACTGCTTAAGAGGTATCTGGAGCAATACAGGAGACAGTTAAAGAAAAAGGACATCCTTAGGAGACGTCTGGAAAATATCCGGATAGAACTTTTAGGGACGAAAGGAACACGATACTCGATCACGCCAAAGAGCCAGACGAACGCGATCGGAAATGAACCGTTAGACTTTGTGATTAAGTGCCAGGACATTGAAGAACGAATGGAAGCACAGCGCAAGAACGCAATGGCGTGCATGTTAAAAGTGTTAGATGTGCTTGACTTTCTCGACAACGGATCACTGGAAAAGGAGATCATGGAGTATAAGTATCTGGATGGAAAGACATGGGACGCGATACCAGACATCGCGAATAAGAGCAGGAGTCAGTGCATAGAGTATTGGAACCGAGGTTTGAACAAACTGCTGGAGTTTGGAAAAGTACAGGCGCTGCTGGAAGAGTATAAAAAGATGCAGGAAAATGAAAAACCGGACTCAACCGGACAGTAGAGTGTGTTATAGTATGAGCATGAAAAAAGCAGAGAGAGCGCAGATGTGCGAAAGCATGTTTGCGTTCTCTCTTTTTACACCCCGAGAACAGGAGGCGGAGGCAGTGCATACACGGCGAGAAGAAAGAAATGGCAAACAGACGTTCTCTAAGGTACTACTGACCCCATACCCCCGTCGCGGGGCGAGGAACGTCCATAAATTTCCTCTGAACGAACAAAAAAAAGTTGGTACTTCCTTCCGCTTTTGAAGAGTTGAGGAGGATGCTGACAGGAGGAGAAAGCAAGATGGATGTGAACCAGAAAGAGCTGGCGGCGATCTTGGGGATCACAGCCCGCAGAATCCGCCAGTTACGAGAAGAATATGGACTTTTTGAACACGGTCTGGCGGCGGGGGAAAAGGTAAAAAGATATCGCCTCGAAAAGTGCGTGCCGGAGTACATCAACTATCGACTGGAAGCGGAAGTGACCAGGGGTACAACCGTGGTAAAAGAAAAGGAACAGGCAGAGCATGAACAGATCAAGAAAAAGATCTCCATTCTGAAGCTGAGAAGGTTAAGGAGAGAGCTGCAC
>ENA-ORKV01001029-ORKV01001029.1-human-gut-metagenome-genome-assembly--contig:-NODE-1029-length-24771-cov-5.944035_pt1 | contig 24771 bp, 23 predicted proteins | sample MGYA00243058_ERZ508805 | MGnify/ENA primary metagenome ERZ508805 (study PRJEB26277, sample SAMN04329770) | human gut metagenome | biome: human-associated habitat | host: Homo sapiens | place: USA... | reverse complement strand
CTCCACTTACAATTATTTGTTGTATCATTATTACATGATGTTAAATCTGAATGTTCTGCGCAACTCGTTATTCTTTTTTCTTCTTCTGTTCTTGAATCATCTTTTTTTACTTCTACTGAATTACTAAAATCACATGTTCCATTTTCATCCCATACGTTTGCTAATTGCATTACTTGATTTACTAGTACTGGTAAAAAGAACAATATTACTGCATATATACATCTTTTTAATAATCTTTGAGATAATTTTTTTAATTCTGATGTTATATCTCCTTTTGCTAATGCTTTAACAAATTCAAATATTGTAAATCCTATTACTAGAAGCGGTGCTGCTATTTTAAATATTTTTAATGCTCCATATAAATCTTTTGTTACATCTTCTCCTAAAGGACAACCAGTATATAAAGATGAATCTGTAGCAGCCTTTTTAGTTGTTGTTGTAGTTTTTTTATCTTTATCAATATCTTCTCCAGTGTCTTTTTCTGTTTCTGTTACGGCGTATGAACCATTTTCAACATCGTCTGGTTTTTCTTGTTGAACATATAAGTCATTCCCACTTGTTGACTTAAAATACATACTTAATGAGCTACATTTATCTGAGAAATACGCATCATAATTATCGCCTAATCTTACATAAAAAGACTCCAGCATTATAATACCTGTAGGATCAGCAGTTCCCATTAACACTTCTGAATTATCATGTTTAAAAACTTTATAAACTGAGAATTTATTTTTTCCATCAACATCTTTAAAAAATTCTATTTTAGCATCAAATGCACTTGAATTTCTTAGAGTCTTTCTTTTAGAACAATAAACTTTTTTTTCATTTTTTGATTGCTCAACACTACTACTTACATAAGTTAAACTTCCAGTTACTCCCTTTGAAGAATTTCCTGCTGCACAAGCAACTCCAGTTGAATAAACACCAAATTGTAAATCTCCATCACATACATATACTGTTGGACAATCTTTAGCAATTTTTTCTCCTCGATAAATTACATTTTTAAATTCTTCATTAAAACCTTTTGGATAATAAGCATATTTATTGGAATCTCCTAATGGATCTCCAGAATCAGGAGTCCTAGATATTGAGCCGTCCTCATGTAAGCTTATTTCAAAACTTACATCAAATGCACCTGCTGTTGTTGTATATTTACAAGTAGCTAATTTTTTTGATGTAGTTTTATCATCATCTTTTCCACCTGCTTGAACACTACTTATACTAAATAGACAAATAGTAAAAATTAATAATAAAAACTTATTTATTTTTTTCATATAAAGCTCCTTTAGCAATTCATTATCTGTTTTAAGTATACATCATTAAGACAAAAAATGGAAATGATTTCTATTTGTTTTTTTTCATGAGTATAAAACTAGCTAACAACAATAAGAGCATAATAACAATTATCATTATTAAGTAGCTTATAATTAATCCATAATTTCTTAAATAATTTATTATAAAAATATCCATATTAATAAAAGTATCTATCATGTTATAATCAAATTTAAATAGATAATCTATTATATAAACTACTATAAAATAACCGAATATAAATTTAATTACTTTAATCAAATTTTCTTTTGAAAATGAAATATCTTCTTTTAAATAAAATATAAAATTAAATATAAAAATAACATAGTGTAAAATTAAAAATGAATAAAAGGAATAATTCTTTAATGAAAATGATAAGCATGGAAATAATATTGATAGTAATGGGCCAATAAAAACCATGTAATAACAATATTTATATAATTTCTTATTACCTGTTAATGAGTAAATCAACATTAATATTGCCGTAAAATTACAAAAATTTATATCTAGATGATAATGATAATCATAAACACCATAATATATAAAACTTCCTCTTCTTAATATAATATTAATTACTAGCACTACTGCAAGTATAATTCTACTAGTTTTCAAATTTATTTTATCTCGTTTTTTGTAAATAAGTAACATTATAATAAGAGTTATAAGTATCAAAATAAAATGTATTATACTAAAAGTTTCAATAAGCATTCCATCATTTTGATTTAAAAAAAATTGCCTTAAATTCATAATTTTCTCCTACTAAAAATTATATCAATTATATTTTAATTAGTAAACTCTTTACATTTTGTAGGCATATTATTTTACATATATTCATTAAATTTAATAGGTGATATTTTGTGTTATTTTTAATTCATTTACTTAATATGTTATCTTTTTCTACCGGTTCTTATTCTATTAATGTTTTTCCTAACCCTATTCCTAAAGATGAAGAAGAAAAATTAATTATAGAAATGAACAATGGTAATAAAGAAGCTAGAAGTAAACTTATTGAACATAATTTAAGATTAGTTGCTCATATAGTAAAGAAATTTGAAAGAATCGAAAAAATAAATGATGATTTAATTAGTATTGGTACCATAGGTTTAATAAAAGGTATTGATTCTTTCAAACCTGATAAGAAAAATAAACTAACAACTTATGTTGCTCGTTGTATTGAAAACGAAATTCTTATGTATTTTAGAAGTAATAAAAAGAATTTAAATAATGTATCTTTAAATGACGCGATAGGTCATGATTCAGAAGGTAATGAAATTAGTTTAATCGATGTTATAAAATCAGATGATGAAGATATAGTTGATTATCTTCATAGAAATGAAAACCTGGATAATATAGATGCTTATTTAAGTATTTTAAATTCTCGTGAAAAAGAGATAATTATCAAAAGATATGGTCTATATGATACGGATGAATTAACTCAAAAAGAAATAGCTGAAGAGTTAAATATATCTAGGTCATATGTATCTAGGATAGAAAAAAGAGCTATATCCAAAATATATCGTGAATGTAAAAAAAGAAATCAAGAATTATAAAACCACTAGATTAATCTAGTGGTTTAAAGAATTCACGTACATCAACATCTAGAACTTTACTAAATTGCCATAAAGTTCCTAAAGAAAATGTTTGGTAATATTTTTCACTTTCAATATTCATAATAAATCCTACTGAATAGTTACTTAAATCTGCTAATTGTTGTTGAGTAAGCTTTTTCTCTTTTCTTATTCTTTTTAAATTTTTACTAACTACATAGTATATATAATTTTCATCCATATTAGACATATAATCACCACAATTATATTGTCCCATAAAGATTAATTTTTATACTTCAGTTATTAAGTGAGAAAACACTCTTGAAAATATAGAAATCATAAGAAAAAGTACAGCTATAAATAATATATAGCTATCAAATGTGTAAACTATTTTATTTAAAATAAATGAGCTATTAAATAGTATATATATTAGACCATATATTATTATTAACATAATTGATGTTATTAACAATATACTTTTTATATCATGTTTCTTTTTGGTTTTATTAAATATGTTTCCAGTAACTATAATTAGTAATATTGTTATTAAATAAATAATATAAGCTATGTTTTTATCTATATTCATAAAATTAATATATTTAGCATATTCTTTATCTTTTAAATTTAACTTTTGATATTTATTTGTTACATATTTATTTAAATCTTTTTTTATATCTTTTTTTGAAACACCAGTTGATTCATTAATAATATTTATATAGTTACTTTTATCTATAAATTTTAAAACAAAATTTTTAGATAAAACTGTTAAGGAAAATAAACTAAATACGACAGTTATACTTAGTAAAAGTGCATATAAATAACTACTTATTTTTTTCATATAGTCTCCTATGAATTAAAGAATATATATAAGCACCTATAAAGGATGCACTTGAATCTAATAAAACATCACTTATTTTTGCACTTCTATTTTTAACAAAATATTGATGTATTTCATCACTGCAAGCATACATAAAACATATTATTGAAGTAATAATTATTATATTTTTTAGCTTTACATCAAATGTATGAAGACAAATCGAAACTAATAAAGCTAGAACAAAATAAACAAAAAAGTGAGCACATTTTCTTACTGGAAAAGTAAGTTCTTCTTTATTTTCTTCTTTTATTTTTAAAACATCACTTATATAGTTAACAATTATATCTGATTTACTTTTAGAATTTTCTCCAGTTTTATTGGAAAAAGAAAATATAAGTAGCATCCATATAATTACTAAAGAAACTGAAACTACTCTTTTTATCATAAATCAATTCTCGAATCTATATAATCATCTGAAGTCTTAAAAAATTCTTTGATAAATTTCATATCAATATTTACTTTTTCTCCTACTGGTGTATTTATATCATATTGTAAAAGTAAATCTTTAAAATGAACTGTATCTGTTATGACTCTTTCCCAACAGTTAATATATGAAGAATTGAAATCTATTTTTCTATACCAACTTAAATTTAATTCTAAGACATCTTTAAATTCTTCTTCTTTTAAATATTTCTTTTTAGCTGCTTCAATTTTTAAAGGAGATTCAAAGTTAGAAGAAATGTATCCAATTCTTGAGAAAGATATACCTATTCCATCAAAAGCATCAACCACATCAAAAATAATTGAATTTAATTCATTAAAGTGATTATGTCTCATAACAATTAAAACATTACTTTCATTAATTTCTATTTGTAAATCTGGATATTTATTGAAAACAACTAGAAACTTTTTATCTTGTTCATTTTTAGGAACTATTACTGGTTCTTCTAAAAAATCGTATCTGCTTAATATTTCTTTAGCAATTTCATTTAAATCAAATTCTTTTAATTCATCGTAAAATAATATTATTTCTTTAGTATTTTTCATAGTTTGCCTACTTTCCATAATAATTCGTTAATAAAATATCTCTATTTTTGTTTATGTTGTAATTAACTTTTGTAAGTATTGATTCATCGCTTTGATCAGTACTAGAACTTTTAATAAATGTTCCATCAGAAAACCATACAAAATTATCATGACTAGTTGAGAACACATCATCACCTATATAATTTTTAGGATCATATTTGATATCTAACATATTTAAAAGTGTTGGTAATATATCAGCAGTATCTAAAATAGTATCAATATCTTTATGTTTTATATTTTTTGACCAAATTATAAATGGTGTATTTTGAAGTTCTTTTCGATCATTTATTTTATTTTTCTTCATAGCTACATAATTACTATCAGAGTATCCATATACATAATGATCACTTACAAACACTAAAACAGTTTTATCTAGAAGTTTTTTCTTTTCTAAAGATTCAAGTAATTTTTTTATAGCATTATCAGTATCATTTACTAAAGTTCTATAAACATATTCTTCTTCAGAATATTTTTTTCTATCTAACTTTTTATTTTTAATAGATTTATAAACTTTATTATTTACACTATATTCAAGATGACCTGAATAAGTTGTAAAAAATGAGAAAAATGGTTCTTTATCTGTCATTAAGTTGAATAGATAATCATCACTTATGAAGTTATAGTCACTGAAATAATTAGTGTTTTCATCAAGTAAACCGCTTTTTTTCATATCTAATGCAGAATAATGAATATTATAACCTAATCTTTTATGAAATTCTCCTCGGCTATAAAATGTTTTGGTATTAGCATGAAAGGAAGCTGCTTTATATCCGTTTTTCTTTAACATATTAGCTATACTATATGGATAATCTATATTTGTTTTATCATAAATTGTTTCTTTATCACTTATTGCATATAATCCTGTATTACATGCAAATTCTGAGTTTATTGTTTGGCCCCCATTAAAGAATGGTGAATATCTATTTGTAAAATTTAAACCAGTTTCTTTTAATTTATATAAAGTTGGCATAGTTTCTTCATCAACAACCCATGAATCAACACTTTCCATCATTACATAGATAACATTTTTACCTTTAAATATTCCAGTATAATCATTATCTTTTAATTCGGTTCCATAAATATTATTATATTCATCAATTTTATTTTTTAAAGCAGTTTTATCTAACGTCAGAAGATTATAAAAATACTTATAGACTGCCCTTACGTTATATTCATAAAATCCACTTATAAACATTGAAGCATTTGGATTGGTATAATTAAAATAAATACTTTTGGCATTATAGTTTTCTTCCCAAGTACTTACTCCTTTATTGCTTCCTAAAAATATATAAGCACTTACTCGAAACATTAATGTTAAACTTATAAATATTAATATTGGCACTAACTTCGTCTTTTTTTCTTCTTCTAAAGTTTCTTCTTTTCTGTTTAATATTTTTACTATAATCATGCAAATAAGTGTAAATATAATAATTAGAATCATTCCAATACTCATGTTTGCAAAAATAGAATGAACATATTGTAAACCTTCACCTGCTACAAATAGATCAGAAAAAATCATAAATTTACCAAGTGACTGAACATAACATATTTGAGAAAAAAATACGACATCTATAATAAGATTCATAATTATAAAAACATTATATTTATATTTTTTAGGAATTAAATATAGTATTCCTAAAAATAAGGTTATCCATGAAAAAGAAAATAAAATCCAAAGTATATGAAAACGTACGCGATAAAAGCCATAACTATTTACATTAATCAAGTCTCTGGTAAAAATGTTAGTAAATATACAAATTGAGAAAAATGACATAAACATTATTACATAAGATAAAACTTCTTTATTAAGTATCTTTTTCATACTTTTCCCTCCTAGTCAATAACTTTAATATATTCTATTACTGGTTGATTATCTTCACTTATAGTTCCATTATCATCTTCAACTTTAGCAAATTCACAAACTTTGTCAACAACATCCATACCTTTAGTAACTGTTCCAAAAGCAGCATAATTTCCATCTAAATAGGTTGAATCACTTTGAACTATAAAAAATTGAGTTGAGGCAGAATCAGGATTTGAACTTCTAGCCATTGAAATTGTTCCACGAACATGACTTATTTTATTTTCTATTCCATTACTAGAAAATTCACCTTTAATTGTTTTTTTACTTTCTCCTTCACCACCTTGCATCATGAATCCATTTATTATACGATGAAATTTTAATCCATTATAATAACCACTTTTTACTAAATCAATAAAATTAGTAACCGTTATTGGAGTATTATCTGCATCTAATGTGGCATCAATTGTTCCATAATCTTTTATTTTTATTTCAATATTATATTTTCCTTTTAAATAATCTGTTTCAACTTTTGTATTTTTCCCGGTTAAATAGCAAGATATAACAATAAATAAAACTATACCAAGAGTAATTATTAATCCTTTTTTATTCATTTACTACACTTCCTTTTGTTTTGATATTTCAATTATTTTATTAGCAGCTTCTAAGCCATCACTTAAAGCATCTATTACAGTTGCATTTCCTCGTAATACATCTCCACCTGCAAATATTATTTTATCACTTGTCATTGATTCTTTGGTAATAATTTGATGTTTTTCATTAGTTTTTATATTACTAGATCTTAAAATAATATCATTATGGGTTGTTCCTATAGCAATTATTAGTCCATCACATTTAAGTTCTTTTTCTGTATCATTACAAGTAAATATAACACTTTTTACTGAATAATCTTCATCATATTTTATTTCTTTAGGAACCATTTCAAATTCAAACTCAACGCCTTCTTTTAAAGCATGTTTATATTCCTCTTGACGCATTTTTAAATTATTTTCATCTTTTCTATAACAAATTGTTACGTATGCACCTAAACGAACTAGACATCTTGCTGCATCACACGCAACATTGCCTCCTCCAATAATAATTGCCTTTCTTGGTATATTTAGTGGAGTATCAGAAAATGGTGCATTCATGAGATTGATTCTTGTTAATAGTTCATTAGCACTCATAACGTTTTTGGCCATTATACCTTCGATATCTAAAGTTTTAGGAACACCTGCTCCTGTACCAATAAATATATAATCAAAGTCTTTCTTTAATTCTTTTATAGTTATCGTTTTTCCAACTAAAGTATCATTTTTAAAAATAACTCCCATATGTTCAAGTTTTAAAATAACATTATTAACTATATCTTTGGGTAATCTAAAGTTTGGTATTCCATAGGTTAAAACACCACCATATTTATGACTTGCTTCAAATACCATAACTTTAAAACCTGCTCTTCTTAAATGATATGCACATGATAAGGATGCTGGTCCACTTCCAATAACAGCAACTTTTTTACCGTTTTCAGAAATATTAAAGTTTTCTTTTTTATAGTTACTTACAAATCTTTCTAAATCACCGATTCTTACACTTTCACCATTAAGTCCTCGAATACATTTTGCTTGACAAGTTTTCTCTTGAGGACAAACTCTTCCGCATACTTCTGGCATAACACTTTTTTCACTTATTTTTTCATAAGCTTCTTCATATTTATTTTCTTTAATTAAAGATATAAATTCAGGAATATTTATACCTAAAGGGCAACCAGTAACACATCTAGGATTTTTACAATTTAGGCATTTACTACTTAAATTATGAGCTGTAGTTAAATCAATATCTTTTTTTACTTCTAAAAAATCTAATTTATTCACAGTTACCACATCCTCCATGGAAAGATTCACCTTCTATTTCTTTTAAGTAAGCTCTTTTTTCTTCATCTCTATACATATCCATCCTTTTTATTAAAGAATCAAAATCAACTTTTGCTCCAATAAATTCTGGTCCATCTATACATGTATAAGCAACTCTTCCATTGTAATTTATTCTACAAGAACCACACATTCCAGTTCCATCAATCATTATTGGATTCATACTTACTATTGAAGGTATTTTTAAACTTTCAGCTATTTCAACGACACTTTTCATCATTTTTACTGGTCCAATAGTTATAATAAAATCATAGTTTTTATCATCTATATAATCAGTTACAAGCCCAATATGATCAGCAGAATTATCTTCTGTTACTATTAAAGTATCGTCAAAGTAAGTATCAATATCATCTTTTAAAATTAAATTATCAATTGTTTTCATTCCATATATTAAATCTAATTTTACTCCTCGTTTTTTTAATTCAACTGCTTGAGGAATTATAGGTGCAATTCCTACTCCTCCTGCAACAAACAATACCTTTTCAGCTTCTAAATTAAGAATTAATGATGGATTACCAAGTGGGCCTAAAATTGAATATATATAATCTTGTTTTAAAGATAAATCATTTGTCGTTTTACCTACAACTTGATATATTAATGTTACATTTTTTCCATTAACTTTATAGATTGTTAAAGGTATTTTTTCACTTGTTTCATCAGGCATTACAACTACAAATTCCCCGGGAATAAAATGTGTTGCAATATTTTCATTTTCAATCGTTATTTTAAATATATTTTTACCAATGCTCACATTTTCAATTATTTTATACATAGTTTACCTCATCTACTACTTTAGTTTTACCAACGTAGTCATCTAAAGAACGGTGACTTTTTGTAAATAATAAAACTAAAGCAATTATTTCTATTATATAAGATATCATGCTTACAATAGCCGTAGCATAAATATAGATTTCATTTTGAGGAAGTAACAAACACAAGAGTTCCATAATAATCATTATATTAACTCCCATAAATAAAGTACTTCCATTTACTAATCCTCTAAGTATTAATGATGAAAATTTCGCTTTTTTACCATCATTACCAACTACTCTTAATTTAAACATTTTTTTTCCAATGGTTTGACCATCTGTAAAGTATGCAAAAACAACAAAATATAAAAAGTAAAAAATTAAATAATAGACATTAGTTAATGATGTTGCTAAATCAAGCTTATAAATGGCTTTTCCCATTTTTTTAGAAAATTTAGTTATTTCATTAAAGCTTGTGCTTTTTAGTAAGTCTGAACTTGATTCTTTGTACAGAGTTGAGTATTCAGAATAAGCTTCTTCATAATTATCCATTAAAGGATTCATGTACTTTATTCCTGAAAACAATGTAGCAACTAATACAACTAAAAACATATCAATTAAAAATGCGGATATTCTTCTATATGTGTATCTATTCATAAGCATCTCCCTTACCAACATTATATCATGTATAGTCAAAAAAAAAATCTACAAAATTGTAGATTAATAATATCCTCTAAAAAAATATTTTATATTTCTTTTTAAGTAATCAAAATACCCAGCTTTTTTTATATCTTTATCAATAGTTAAATCATATTCTTTTATTTTTATATCATTAGCGTAAATAATTAAAGATCCAACTTTATCTCCTACTTTTAATGGAGCACTTATTTTATCTTTAATTATTTTATAATTATATTTATTTTGTTCTAATATATTAACAAGATCAACAGCATCGTTCATAAGTTTTAATTTAGCATATTCACTTTTACCAGACTTTATATTTATTTTTCCTAAATCAGCATCACTTTTTAAAATAGTTTCAATTTTAAAATTTGAAAATCCATAATTTAATAAAGCAATTGTATCTTGATTTCTTATTTTATTGTTTTCTTCACCCATGACAACACTTATAAGTCGCATATTATTTCTTTTAGCAGTTGCAGTTATACAGTATCCACTTTTTGTTGTGTAACCTGTTTTCAAGCCATCTAATCCTTCATAATAATTTAGAAGTTTGTTAGTATTTACAATCCATGTATTTGTTCCATTTGGATGAGTTATATAATCCTCATATATGCTTGAATATTCAAGAATTTTAGGATGATTTAAAAGCTCTTTAGCAATAAATGCCATATCATAAGCTGAAGAAAAATGATTATCTGAATCTAATCCATGAACATTTTCAAAATTTGTATCTTTTAAGCCAAGCTCTTTAGCTTTTTCATTCATAAGTTTAACAAAAGCATCACTTGTACCAGCAATATATTCAGCTATTGCATAAGTTGCATCATTTGCTGAAGCAATACAAATGGATTTTAGTAAAGTATCAAGTTTCATTGTTGTATTAGCACTTAAATATACTTGACTTCCACCCATGGAAGCAGCGTTTTCACTTATTGGAACCATATCATCTAGTTTTATTTTTCCTGATTCAATATTTTCCATAATAATTAGAAGAGTCATCATTTTAGTCATACTAGCCATTGGAAGTCTTGTATGACTTTCTTCCTCACTTATAATTGTTCCAGTAGATTGTTCAATTAAAATACTAGATTTTGCGCTTGTTTCTAAAGCAAATACATTAAATGGAATTAATAACATAATTAATAGAATTATCTTTTTCATATCTTCACCTATTTAATATTATGAGAATAAAAAAAAAGAAGAACTAATCTTCTTAAATTAAATTTGACTCTTTAATTTTGGAAGTTCAATTTCTTCTTCATATACTTTTTTAGGTAAATCTATTTCTATATTTTTATTTGGTAAATCTTCTTCATCGACAATAACAATTTTATCAATGATAAATTTATCCACTTTATATATTATTAAAGCTATCATCCAAACAGCAAATAGACCCATAGCTAGTTCATATAAACTCATTAGTATTGGATTTGAAAATACACTAAATTCATCAAAAGCAATATTATTTTTATTAATATATTCTATTATTGATAAGAATATAAATGAAATACTTATTGGTAAAACTGAGTTAGCAAATTTTAAAAATTTAGGTACCTTTTTACTTTTTAAAGTTATAAACATTATAAGAAATGATAAAGACAAAATTATTATAAATTCTAATGTTGTAGGAAAATATATTAGTTCTACAAGTTTAGTAGAAACATTTTTTAAAAATATTTTTATTGTACTAACATAGTTTATTACATAGAACATTAAAACTATTAAGCTAGCACCAATTGATGTATACTTTACTATTTTTTTATCCATTAATTTATAAAATATTACAGATATAGCAAATATTGCAATTTCTAATAGTATTAATATAAATACTTTAGATCCCATAAGAGATTTAACTGCATATTTTATTATTTCTAATATTGATAATTCTGGCATAATATTACCTCCTTAAATTAATTCAAATATGAATACTGTTTGAGTTTTCTTATCTTTTTTTGTACAAGTAATAAGTGTTAATGTATTTTTATTTTCATCTCGATAAATAGCTATGCTACCATCTTTTTCTTCTAAATATGTATTTACAAGTTTATATTTGTAAACTTTATTGTTATAAGTTATATTAGCTTCATCGCCAATTTCAAGTTTATATAATTTATCAAAGAATGATACTGATGAGTTTCCTCTATGAGCAGCAAGTATTAAATTACCATTTTTAACATCTGGCATACTACTTCCTTTTATTAACATAACATTATAACTAACACTGTTGTATTTAGAGTTTAAGGATACAAATCCTCTTTTTAAATTTATTTTAGGGATATCTAAGTAACCGATGTAATTGTAATTAATTATTGGTTTTGTTGTTGTTACTTCTTCAGTAGTTGTTTCTTCATTTACTTCATCAACAGCTTCACTTATATCTATTTCTTCAAAATATCTAAGATTTTTTTCATTAAATAGATTTTGTTTTATAGTTTGAAAATAAGTAAATGTTAAACAAACAATACCTAAGAAAAGCAAAAGAATGCTTAGGGTTATCTTAGCATTCTTTGATAGTTTTTTTAACACAGTAAGTACCACCTATAATTAACATTATTCCACCAATAATTAATAGTGTACTAGATTTAGCTGTTGCAGGAACAGGTACTTCCTCACCCTTAGTGTTATAGAATGTTACTAAATTGCTTTCAATATAATCCCCATTATTATTCTTTACTTTTAGTGTTCCATTTTCAAATAATTCAAATGTAATCACTTCATTACTTTTAATATAACCATTAGGTGCTTCCTTTTCTTCTATTGTATAAACACCAGCATCTAAAGTTAATTGATAGTAGGCATCTGTTGTTGTAAATTCTTTAACAATATTTCCATTTTTATCTTTAATAACTAATGTTGCTCCAGCTACTAAAGCATCTGTTTTAGAATCTTTTTTAGCAATAGTTACAACATCTTTTAAGACATTTATCATAACTACTTTATCAACAGCAACATAATTACCTTTTTCGTTTTTTACATAAACACTTCCGTTTGCATCAACTTTGAAGTTAATAGTTGTTGTACTTAATTTGTATCCAACTGGTGCAATAGTTTCAGATAAACTATATTCACCTTCACTTAAAGTAATTTTTTTACTTTCATTTGTTGATACCCAAGTATATAATGTATTACCATTTTTATCTTTTACAACTAATGTTGCTCCAGGTATTTCTTTTGATTGAGTAATATCACTTTTACTTATTGTTACATCAAAATCAACCTTGTTTCTAACAACCATTTTAATTGAATCATTTACTGGTTTATTAACATCTTGTAATTCATTATATAAAACTTTTTGATAAGCATCACTGTGGAAATAGTAATAACCTCTTTGGGCCTTATATGTTGAACTTACATTTAATGATATTGTTATTTGTTTATTGTTACCAATTTTATTAACTGGAACTTTAACTCTTATTTTATCTCCAACTTTAACAATTTTTGAACCTGCTGGAGATCCTGTTAATGAATAACTTAAATTTCCATTTAAGTTTTCAGTATGTACTTCTATATCATTTGATACGAAATATTCACCATCTTTTGTAAATGTTATATCTCTTGGACTAATATCAATTTTACCTTTTTGTTCTTTGTAATTTTTTGCTCCATCATATAATTTGTAAATATAACCACTTACTTCTTCTGTGTCTTTATGACGTATAATGTATTTTTTTACTTCTGGTACTAAGTTAAAGTTATCATTATTTAAATAGTCTTCATAATACCATACAGCCATTTGAGTAATGTAGAAATCTTTATCAGCATTACCAGTATTTGGTTTATTATTTAAAATATAGTTATACCCAGCAGCAACTTCTCCAGTTTTTGAGAATGTAACGTTAGCTGCATAAGTATGAGACATATTTAAACAATAAACATATCCATGATTTGTTTTTTTAACAATTACTGGAAAGTTTTCTATAAATTCTACTTCTCTTAATGGTTCACTTGTAACTGAATCTGGAAGTGTTGTAGCAGCATATGTACTTAAGCTTCCTCCAAATAATAATGTTATAAGCACTAATATAAATGTCATCATTTTAAACTTCTTCATAATCATTTCCCCCTTGAATTGCCGTATATAATAACACTAAAGTAAATTTTTGTCAAATTTTTTACAAAGAAAAATCTATTAATAATTTTCATAATTTGATATAATCTTCATATTGGATGTGATAACTTGAAAAAAGTGTTGTTTTTTATTATAAATTTGGTTATTTTTACTAATTGTGTTTATGCGCTAGAAGAACCTAATTTATATTCTAAAGATTATGTATTATTTGATACAACTGATCAGAAAATTATTTATGAGAAAAATATTAATGAGCGAACTAATATAGCAAGTCTTACTAAAATAATGACAACTATAACTGCAATTGAAAAAATAAATAATTTAGAAGATAAAGTTACTATAACAGAAGAAATGCTTTCTAATATAAAATTTGATGCCTCTCTTGCTGGACTAAAAGTTGGAGATATATTAAGTTATAAAGATTTGCTTTATGCATCTATTCTTCCATCTGGTGCAGATGCAACTCAAGCTCTTGCCTATTCTTTAAGTGGAAATGTTCCTAAGTTTGTTAAAGACATGAATACTCTTGCTAAAAAGATTGGTATGAGTAATTCTAATTTTGTAAATGTAACTGGTCTTGATATTGATAATCATTATAGTACGATAAGCGATTTATTAAATATGTTAAAGTATGCTTTAAATAATGAAACTTTTTATACTATTTATAAAACTAAAGAATATACTCTTTCTAACGGAAAAACTGTTTATGCAACAGTAAGTAAATATAATAAATTAATGAATTTAGATATAAGTAGAATTATTGGTAGTAAAACCGGTTATACCAATAATGCTGGTTTGTGCATTTCTTCTATATTTGAAAGTAATGGACATCGTTTTATATTTATTTCAACAAATGCTGAATTTATATTTGGTAATTACTATAATTTAAAAGATAATTTAAATATTATAAAATTTATGGATCAAAATTATAATAACCAAATTTTAGTAAAAAAGAATGAAGAAGTAGCTTCTATACCTACTTATCTTTCAAATATTAAAACGTACAAAATTCAAGCAACTGAAGATATACAAGAATATTTACCAAATGATTATAATAAAGACGAAGTAAAAGTAATTTATGAAGGTAAAAACAAAATCTCATTTTTAGATAACAATAAAAAAATTGGTACAATCAAAATTATGTACCAAAATAATATTTTAAAAAAAGAAAATGTCATTGTTAATAATTTAAAAATTAATATTTTTGTAGTAATTATTCTAGCAATTATAATATTTATTATTCTTATAAGAATTTTTAAAAAGTTATTTAAAAGTAAGAACTAAATATTGATATCTCGATCGATATCAATATTTTTTAATTGTTCATTAATAACAAGACTATTTGTATTTAACAATAAATTAGTAATTGAAATTGCATTTTCTAAAGATTTAATTAATACCTCAGTTGAATCTAGTACTGAAGTATTTTCAATACTTTCAAAAGAATCAGTTTTTACATTATAAATTCGTTCATACCTATTTGTTATTTCGTTTTCTATATCTTCATAATTAAGATTGGCGTTTTTTAAAATTTGTCTAAAAGGACTTTTTAATATTTCTTTTAAAATAAAATCATTATTTAAAAAACTACTAACTTTTAAATAAGTTATTCCTCCACCTACACTTACTCCATTTATTGCTGAACTTATTGCATGGAGTGAATCATCATAATGCATCTTTATCTCTCGAGCTTCACTTACTGTTTTTGCTCCTACTTCAATTGTTGCAAGTCCATTTTTAAGCATAGAGATTCTCTTTTCATAGTATTCTATTTCAAAATCATCTTTCAATTTTGCTTTTTCTATTTCTACTTTACTTATATAGTCATTTATATTATGTTCAAAATAAAAATGTGTTTTATCTTTATCAATAATTACTTCTTTTACTACTCCGATATTTTTGTGATTAAAAATGTTTTTATATGTTTTACAATTACATATACTTTGTATGTCATTTAATAACGTATATTGTTTTTTACCAAATTCAGGATTTTTAAGTAAATATATTTTTACTTCATTATCAAAATTTAATGATAAAACCTTATTAACAACATCCTCATCAAAATCAGGAGCCATAATTAGAAGTTCTTTTTTATTAACTATAGAATCATTAATTACTTCACTTAAAGTTTCTAAGTCATAAATTGACTCTTCACTTAAAATAATGTAAGGATTTATTAATTTTATTTCATTAGTGTCTTTAAAAAAATATTGACTAGCTATTAAAGTATCAATTGTATAACCTTTATAAAAAGTTACAACTGTTGATTCTTTATTTGAAGTTGTAATATCAATTCCTACAAGGTTTCTGATTTTTTTAAATACATCATAGATTATTAAACCTATGTTTTCATCTTTTGCTGAAGTTATTGCAATTGATTTTAATTCTTCGTTATTTGGAATATGCGAATATTTTTTTATAAGTTCTTTTATTATAATTTCTTCTGCATTCAATTTTCTTTTTATATCATATTTAGATATACCTTTTTTTACCAAAAGTGATGTATAATTCATTAGTTCTTTTAATAACACTAGAGTCGTAGTCGTTCCATCTCCAACTATCTCATCAGTTTTTATAGAAGCTTCCTTTAGAATTTCCAATATTGTATTTATTTCAATATCATTACTTTCAATATTTCTTGCAATAGTTACTCCATCATTAGTTACAAAGGCTGGTAATGATGAAGCAGAAATTATAGCATTATTTCCCTTTGGTCCAAGTGTTGTACTTACAGTATCACATAATAAATTAACCGCATTAATTACTATTTCATCCAATTTTTCTCCCATAATAACTTTTTTCATAATTCATCACTCACTTCCACTATATATTTCCAATATTTTTTTGGCATAAAGTTCATTCTACAACGATTATTTTCTCTAGAACTAATTCCAATGGTTTTATAAAACTCTTTCCATAATTCCACAAAATCTTGTTCATCAGCACTTTCCTTAAAATCTTTTATTCTAAATTCTTTTTCATCAACTATATACAAATTTTTTTTATCATAAATACTATAAATTTTCCTATTAACATCTTTTATAATCCAATATTCTGTACTTAATCTTTTTTTAAAATGATCTGAAAGTAAAGATAATATGTTATTTGTTGGATTAATTTCTGCGTAATAAATATCATTTTCCATTTTTTTAAATCTAGTAAAACCTTTGAATTTGTGATTTTCTCTTGATACATACGAACTGATTTTAATTGCATTTAAAATCCATTTGTTATTTTTCATATACATAGTTTTTTCTTTATATTTTAAAGAATATAAAAAATAATAATATATGTTTAATTCTTTATCTTCACTATTTGATAAATACAATTTAAATATAATACTAAAATTATTGTAACCAATTTTATTTATAATATAAGTTATTGATGCTTCTGTTTCAGGTAAATTTATTTCACATAATTCATCAAATAAACAACTATTATAATCTGTTGACTTTATATTTGTAGGTATAATTCTTTTTTGAGCTAATTTAATTATTAATGCTAGCAAACTTAAAAAGTTATCATTATAAATATATATTTTACTCTCTTTAGTCATTAAATAAACTCAACTGATTTATATTTTTTTTTGGTTCTTTTAAGTCTGTAAGCAATAACGATTGCTCAATAATGTTTCTTTTGAACATATCTTGAGATGTATAATACTCTCCATTACAAGTAATAAAATATTTTGCTCTTTTTAATACAATATCCATATTCTTTAAATCTTTAAATGTTATTTTGAAATATTTTCTAGAACTATAAATTTTTTTAGCACCAGTAATACCTATTCCTGGGATTTGTAATAACTCATTATAAGAACAAGTATTTATTTCTTTTGGAAATTGTTCTAAATTTCTTAAAGCCCAAGATGCTTTGGGATCTAGTAACAAGTTAAAATTTGGATTATTACTATCTAAGATATCAGTTACTTTAAAGTTATAGAATCTAAGTAGCCAATCCGCTTGATAAAGTCTATTTTCTCTCTTTAGTGGAGGGAGAGATATTGTTGGTAAATTTGAATCTTTATTTACTGGCACGTATGCCGAATAAAACACTCTTTTTAAATTATAATTTTGATACATACTACTACTTTTAGATAGAATATCTAAATCAGTTTCATTTGTTGCACCAATAATCATCTGAGTACTTTGACCTGCTGGAACAAAGGTCTTGCTTTTATTTATTTTCACATATTCCATTATTTTACTAACTTTATTTGAATCTTTATTTGGAGCAAGCAATTTTAATCCTTTTTCCGTGGGTAATTCAATATTAGCACTCATTCTATCAACCATTGAACCTAATTTTTTTAGTAAAATTTCACTTGTTCCTGGTATGGCTTTTACATGAATATATCCATTGAATTTATATTTATTTCTAAGCATGCTTATAGTTTCAATTAATTTGTTTGTTGTATAATCAGGATTGTTTATGATTCCTGAACTTAAAAATAATCCTTCAATATAGTTTCGTTTATAGAAATTCATGGTTATTTCACATATTTCAGTCGGTGTAAATATGGCTCTTTTCACATCATTGCTTTTTCTATTTATACAATATTTACAAACAAAAATACAAATATTAGTCATAAGAATTTTTAAAAGTGATATACATCTACCATCCGATGAAAATGAATGACATATTCCACTAATGTTAGTATTTCCAACCCCACTATCTTTTCTTGCACTACCACTTGATGAACATGATGCATCATATTTAGCACTATCGGCAAGTATTTTTAATTTTTCTTTTATCTCCATACATAATCACCACTATAATTATAATACATTTGTTCTATGTTGTAAACATATGTTCGTATTTTATTTCAAAAAAATAAATGTTATAAAACATTTATTAATTTCTTATTTAAAATTGTGCTTGAGTTTATCATGAATACTATTTCATTGTCTTTTCTTAGAAATATTTGTTTTCCACTATAATCACGATTTATTAAATCTTCAACAAGTTTAAGGGTTTCTCTTATAAACCCATAATACTTTTGCTCTACTAAAATATTTATATTACTTAAATCATTATTTTCCATTCGCATTTCAGTTCTCTCATTTAGAGGTAATGATATCACTACATCTAAATTATAAAATTCACATTGTTCTTTAAGATATAAATCAAAGTTATTATGAAAACGATTTCTAAAGCTGTCTACTGATGATTTATCCATTATATTTTCAAGTTTATCAAATATATTTTCAATAACTTCAAAAATTATAGCACAATCTTTGTTTTGTTCTAATTCTTGAATCATTTGAAGTATTTCGTCAGAATTGTAAATTTTGTTAATACTTTCTAATGAATTTATAACAAATTTGTAAGAGAAATATCTTGATCCTTTTACTAACATTTCATTAGAAAACAAAACATACCCAATCCACTCATTATTATCCCCTGTCAACATATACATATGAAATGTATACTCTAAGTTTTGAAATGATTCATCAAGAAATTTTCTATTAACGCAGTCATAAAAGCTCTTTTCATAAGCAAAATTTGACAATGCTTCAAATGTATTTCTTTCAAATGGATTTTCAACGTAAGTTAAATGGACCAATACTACCACCTCCACTATCTTACAATTAAAATATATCAGTTTATAATAGAAAAAACAAGATGCTTTCTAATATATTTTATGTATATAGAGGAATATTAATTGTGCTTAGGTCATAGTTTTGGTATTTATTACGTTTTTTAAAGTTTTAGTAAGTTTAACTCGTGAAATATCTCGTTCAATTTTTTCATGAATGATATATTCCTTAAAAATATCTTGTTGTTCTACTTCTTTTCCAAAAATATCACATAACAATTTTTGCTTTGATTTTTTAATAAACTCATTAAAAATCCATTTTGAATAAAGAAATGTTCTATATAAATAATTGATATCTAAGGTTGTTTTTGTTGGATTTATATAATATTCAAGTGACTTAACTGACATATAAAGACTAATAAAAGTTTCGGCTGATATTTTTTTATTAAATAAGGAAACTAAATATTGAGTAATTTCTTCTACTTTATTTTCACTTATTGGTATAGAATTTCTATAACTTGGATTTATTTTTAAATATAACAGTAAACTTGTAGTTTCAGTATATACTAAATTAGATAATGTACCAATAGTATCAATTATTTCTTTATCATCCTCATCAGAATAGTCTAACTCAGAAGTTTTCATTTGTGATAATTTATTAACATCTATTGACAACCTATCATAGAAATAGAGGCTTTTATCTTCATCTAACATTTCTTCAAAAGTTTTTAGGAAATATTTATACCTGTAAGGATATAATTTATCTTCTCCTGATTTTTTTGAATCCCATGTAGCATCTAAAAAGTATACTCCTTCAACATTGTATTTTTCATCATTTAAATAAATCATATTTCTTAAGTGACCCTTATGTTCATCATCTTTTCTAATACAGACAACATTTCTACATCTTATTCCTAATTGCAGAAGAATGGTTTTTAGTAAATTTGAATATCCAACACATACTATGTTAGTTCCTAAAAGAACATCAGTTAAATCCCTAGATGAAAAGTATGATTCATTTTCTTTTTCCTCAGTATAAGTTCTTTCTCTTACAATATCATAAGCAAACATAACTTGTTCTAATGGAGAAAGATTTAATGATCTTATATAATCGGCGTAACCATTTATAATTTCTATTGTCTTTTTTAGTTCTTTTGATTTAATAGGTTCATGGTTTCCATTAATCAAAAAATAACAATTGGATGATATTTTATTAAAATAATCAATTGTTTCTTTAAATTTTTCATCAAATGTTTCAATATCGCTTAAAACTATAAGCTTGCATTTGCTTAAATCTGGATAAATTTTTAATAACAGAGGGAAATCAAATTCTGAAGATGTTAAATCAATATAGTCAAAAACATTTAAAATATTTTTAAAGTTAGAAAGCAATTCATTTTCTATTTTTTTTGATATTTCTTCACTTAAATATTCAAATTTAATATTTTCCTTTATACTCTTACTTAATTCATTCTTAAATTTTTTTTGGTCTGTTAATTTTCTTTTTAAATCTATTTCATCAGTAATATTAAGTATAATATTATAATCATTTTCATCAGTAGCAATTACGTCAATTGAAAACATTGCATCTTCTTTATTAATTATTAATTTTTTCATAATTTCTCCTTAAATGTAAAGCATATATTATATCTTTTTTATCGTTTTGTAAAGTAGAAATAAATTTCACAATTAGCAAAAAAAAATCAATCGTTTCTGATTGATTATATTTAAGTCCGATTCGTTCGAACAAATTTTAATTGTGGTGCGAGTAGGAAAGTTATTTCAAACTTTTTTCGCAAAAGTAAGTCGTTGCAATAATCACATCAACTTCTAATAATATAATACCATAAATATTATTAATTTAAAATATAATTTTAATGAATGTTTTAAAAGATAGAAAAAGATTACTATTTCTAGTAACCTAACTGATAAATTGTAATTTATAATTCCTTTGTTATTATTTATTCAACATTTTTAAGTGATTCTATCATATTTATCTTTTTTAGATTATAATGTGTAACTATATTTACGATAATAGTAAAAAATATAGTCATCAAAGCAGATATAACATAACTTAATATATCAACGTGCCTAATAAACATTATATAATCTGGCTCACAAGTAGATATAATGAAATGACTTAAATATGACCCAAACAATAAACCTATAGCAATTCCAATAATAGTTAATAAAACATTTTCCCTCGTAATATATCTATCTACCTCATTATGATAAAACCCTAATACTTTTAAAGTTGCAATTTCCCTTTTTCTTTCACTAATATTGATATTCGATAAATTATATAAAACGACAAAGGCTAGTAATGCTGCAGCGATAATTAAAATTGCTACAATAGAATCAATAGAGCCTAGCATACTATTGATATTTTCTTTTATATCTTCATTATTTACAATAGAAGTTATTTCATTTTTACTAATATACTTTTCATCAAATTGATTGCTATCATGTTCATTTAAATTATCAAAATCTATTAGAAAAGAATTTATTTTATAATTTTTAAATGTATTTTCATAAGTATTTTTATTGATATATAAATACTGGTTAATATAGTTTTTTATAATATGTTCTACAATAAGTTCATATTTATTATTTTCATCATCAAATAGTATAAGTTTATCTCCTAGATCTATATTTAAAAGAGTTGCAGTCTTTTCGCTAATAATTACCGAATTGTCGCTAGGAATTAAATTTGTATTATCCTTATCTTTTACACTATCTAATGTTATTACATCTCTTAATTCTTCATTATTATTTGCAACAATCATTGTCACTTCCTCAGTATTACCTTTATATCCAACTGTGATATTATCAATGTTAGTTTCTACTATTTTACGAATAGATTTTTCGTTTTTTATTTCTTGTTTTACCACATCATAATTCGTATTTTCTTTTAACATCACAATTTTTTCATAATTAAAAATATGTTCAAACTGATAATTTGTAACATCTTTTAAGGAATCTTTCAACCCAAATCCTGCTAATATTAAAGCAGTACATCCGGCAATTCCAAATAGTGTTGTAATTACTCGGCTTTTATATCTAAATATGTTTCTAACGGTTATTTTATTAGAAAAATTTAATCTTTTCCAAATAAACGGAATATACTCTAAAAGTATTTTCTTACCACTCTTTGGAGATTTAGGTCGCATTAAATTAGCAGGTACATTTTTTAGATTCTTTATGCATATAAATATTGCTGTACCACAAATACAAAAAACACATATTAAAAGACCAATAAAATTAAAAAGATTATTTGATTCATATATAAATTTTGGTATAAAAAATAATTTTTTATAAATATTCCAAATAACATAAGGGATTAAAACAGACCCTATCAATATCCCTAAAATACCACCAGTAATGGTCGCCAATAGTGAAAATACAATATATTTAGATGTTATATGAAAATTATTAAAGCCTAATGACTTTAAAGTTCCATTTTCAGTTCGATCTTCTTCAATCATTCTCATCATAGAAATAAGACTAACTAAAATGGCTACACAAAAGAATATAATCGGAAATACATTACCTAATTTGTTTAGATTATCACTAGCAATCACAAGGTCTTTATAAGAATCATTATCATTTCTATCAAATATGTACCATTTTGGCTTAATAAAATTACTCTCATCTAACTGTATTCCATATTGATTTGCTTCTAATATTTTTTCACCATAAAGTTCGCTATACCTAACATCTTGTCTTTCTTCTTTCATATTCTCTACAGAATCAATTACTTTACTAATAGTATCCAAATACTCATCACTATTTGTTACCATTTTTTTTGCTTGTTTTACTGTAATATAGATATTGGTAAATGCTTCTTCTTTGACTACTTCTTCATTTGCATAAGCATAATAATTAACTTTGCCATTTCCAAGGGTAGTTGTAGGTCTTTCAGTTGAAAAATATATTGGACTAATAACTGTACCAACAATTTTCTTTTTCTCATTCATAATTGTAATGGTATCATTTATTTTTAAATTGTTTTCTTCTAAAAGCAATTTATCAACAACAATTTCACTATTGTTACTAGGAAGTTTTCCATCACTCAAATAAACTTTGTTAATATTATTATTAAGTCCTATAATTCTTAAAACAAACTCCTTATTATCAAGTTCTAAATAGGTATCTTTGGTGTAAGTTCCTATTACTTCTTTTACATCATTTATTTTTTTTAATTCTTCTATATCATTATTAGTTAATCCTAAATTAGAAATAATTTCGATATCATAAACATTATTTTCGTCATAATAATTGTCTAATGTTTTTAACATATCAGGTCCACAAGACTGAATCCCCGTAAAAAAACCTACTCCTAAAAAAGCCATACAAAACAAGGAAAGAAACCTTTTATTATTATCTTTTATTTTCTTAAAAATATGTTTTAATAGTTTATTTTTCATCTTACCACTCAACATCCTCCACTCTTTTAGGATTTTTGTTTATGATAATTTCATCTACGCCACCATTTTTAAACTTAATTATTTTATCAGCAATCAAAGAAATAGCAGCATTATGTGTTATAATGATTACTGTCATTTTTTCCTTTCGGCAAGTATCTTCTAATAGTTTTAAAATTTGTTTTCCAGTTTTATAATCTAAAGCACCTGTTGGCTCATCACATAAAAGTAATTTAGGATTTTTAGCGATTGCTCGCGCTATAGCGACTCTTTGTTGTTCTCCCCCAGATAATTGAGCAGGAAAATTGTCCTTTCTTTTTCCTAATCCCACCTTATTTAAAATAGTGATAGGATCTAAATAATCTTTGCATAATTGAACTGCAAGTTCCACATTTTCTAATACTGTCATATTTTGAATAAGATTATAAAATTGAAAGACAAAACCTATATCATTTCTTCTATATTTAATGAGTTCTTTTTCTTTTAACTTATCTATTCTAACTCCATCAACTATAACTTTACCACCAGTTAATGTATCCATTCCTCCTAAAATATTAAGACAAGTTGTTTTCCCTGCACCACTTGGACCTAATATACAAACTAATTCTCCTTTTTCAATTTCAAATGAAGTATCCTTTAATGCTTTTATTTCTACTTCTCCCATTTGATAAATTTTATCTACTTTTTTAAATTCTATATAAGCCATAATTACATCTCCAATCTATTTAACAAATTACTATTTATCTAATTTTATTATATCGTTTACATCATTGGAGCAAATAATCTTAAAATAGCTTGCCATAGTCCTTTAAA
>ENA-ORKV01001028-ORKV01001028.1-human-gut-metagenome-genome-assembly--contig:-NODE-1028-length-24780-cov-4.657167_pt1 | contig 24780 bp, 28 predicted proteins | sample MGYA00243058_ERZ508805 | MGnify/ENA primary metagenome ERZ508805 (study PRJEB26277, sample SAMN04329770) | human gut metagenome | biome: human-associated habitat | host: Homo sapiens | place: USA... | reverse complement strand
ATGTTAGCAAAAAAGATGGACATTTCTACTGTTTCTGAATTAACTGGACTTGACGCTGATACTTTAGAAAAATTATCTAAGGAAATCAATTAATAATAACATTTGTATGAAAATGCTGGTGAGTAAAATCACTAGCATTTTTTTAATTTAAATATACTAATTTTTCTATTATATTAAAAAGTAGAGACCTCTCTCTACTTATATCAATAATTAGTTATTTGATTCTTTTTTGAAATTGTTTTTTTCTGCTTTTCTCTTATCACGACAAGCTTTGCATCTTTTTGGTTCATTTGTAAAACCTTTTTCTTGATAGAATTCTTGATCTCTAGCAGTGAAAACAAATTCAGTTCCACAATCTACACATTTGATTGTTTTGTCTTTGTATTCTGTCATTTTTCTTACCTCCTTAATTAAAAACTTGGATCTGTTTTTTCTATTTTTTATATTTCTAATTAAGAAAGAAAAAATTTGAAAGAAATAGTCCAGTGGCTATATGATAACCACAACTAAATGGTATCATATTACTATAAAATATGCAAGAAATTTATTTTTATGACGGTATATCAAAAATTTCTGTTATAATAGCTGTTGTGATGTGTATGAAAGATATTTTAAAAAACTGTAATTTATGTCCTAGAAACTGCTTTGTAGATAGAAGTCTTACGACTGGTGCTTGTTGTATGAAAGATAAACTAGTAATTGCTAGAGCAAGTCTTCATATGTGGGAAGAACCATGTATATCAGGTGATACTGGTAGTGGCACTATTTTCTTTACTGGCTGTAACCTAAAATGTATTTTTTGTCAAAATCATGAAATTAGTACTACCCTAATTGGAAAAGAAGTAACCACTGAAGAATTTGCTAAAATTTGTTTAAATCTTCAAAAACAAGGTGCTAATAACATTAATCTAGTAACCCCTACCCACTTTGTTCCACTAATTATAGAAGGAATTAAACTTGCAAAAGAAAAAGGTTTAACTCTTCCTATTGTTTATAATACTAGTAGTTATGAAAACGTAGAAACAATTAAAATGCTTGATGGTATTGTAGATATTTATTTACCAGATTTAAAATATTATGATGATACTTATGCAATTAAATATTCTCATGCCCCTAATTATTTTAATATTGCTACTACTGCCATTAAAGAAATGGTAAAACAAGTTGGATTACCTACTTTTCAAGAAAATGGTATTATGAAAAAAGGCGTTATTGTAAGACATTTAATGATGCCTGGATTAAAAGAAGATACTAAAAATATATTAGAATATTTATATAAGAATTATCACGATGATATCTATATTAGTATTATGAACCAATATACACCAGTAAAATATTTTACTAAGTATCAAGAATTAAATCAAAAAATTTTAGATGATGACTATGATGAAGTCATTAACTATGCCCTAGATTTAGGCATCAAAAAAGCCTTCATTCAAGAAGGCAATACAGCAAGTGAAAGCTTTATTCCGGATTTTTCAAATCAGAAGTTACCAATTTAGGATCTAACTTATTACGATACCTCGATAACAGAGCTTCTATTAAAAAAGAAATAATAGCTAATATCGGAGTAAATCCAGTAACTAAAGAATGAATTGCTAAAACAAGAGTAGCTAAACCAAAGAAAATAATAAATACCTTTAAAATTTTTCTTTGCTTTACTCTTTTTATTTTTTCATCATTAATTTTATTCATCGATATCAACTTCAATAATGGCATCTTTCATTTTTTGCTTTACATCATGCATTTCTTTTTTAATAATGATAGTATTTGTAAGATCAAGTAGTGCATAAACAATCATAAAAATACCCATTACTTTTGTAATTACTAAAGCTCCACCAAATGGATTAATAATAAATAAAACTCCACAAACAATAATTAAAATAGAAACAATAAAACTAGATAAATAATTCATCTTTTCTTTTTTAAGTTCTAAAGAATATTGTAAACGATTAATTCCATTTATAGTAAAATAAATTCCTAACACAAATGGTAAAATACTAGCTACTAATTTAGTATTGATAATTAAAATAAGTCCAATAATAGAAGTAATAACTCCACTAATTAAACTAGGATTATACTTACTTTCAAAATAATCAATAAGTGCAATAATACCAGATACTAAAATAATACCTCCTAAAACAATAGATATCATATGAATAATTGTATCTGGTTGAATAAATAAGAATATTCCTAATACCAAAATAATAACAGATGTCGCAATTGACACATTAAAAATTTTATTCATTCCTTTTTTTATATCTTCCATTTTACTACCTCCTATGGTTTCATTATAATATTTTTTTTTATTTTTGTTAAGTAGTTTATAAATTTCTCATATATTCTCTTGGAACATTAATTTCAAAAGATAATACTTTTCTACTCTTAGGATCTCTAATATCTAATCTATTTGCACATAGTAATAATCTTTTTCCCTTTAAATTGCCATATTTTTTATCACCTAAAATAGGGTGATTGATATTAGCTAGTTGCACACGAATTTGATTTTTTCTACCTGTTTCAATCCATATTTTTAATAAACTATTTTTATTTTCTCTTACTACTTCATAGTTGGTAATAGCTTCTTTTCCATCATTAGTTTTACTAACATAAACCAGATTCATTTTATTTTCCTTTAAGTAAGAAACTAATCTATCTTTTTTCTTTTCCATAAGTCCTAAAACTACTGCATGGTATTCTCTTTTAACAGCTACCTTTTCCCAATTTTCTTGGATTTTATCTCTTAATTCTTCATTTTTACAGAATAATACTAAACCGCTTGTTTCTCTATCTAATCTATGAACAATAAATATTTTTTCATGCTTATTTTTATTATGGATATATTCACGAACCATATGATATAAAGTTCTATTTTTTTCTTTTTCTGTGGAAATTGTTAGCATACCACTAAGTTTATTAACAACTAAATAATTATCATCTTCATAAATAATATCGATACTACCGATTTTAGAAGCTTTCTTTTCTTTAGAGATTTCTACTACTTGTCCTTTTTTTAAGACATAATCATGGCTAAGTGGTACTTTTCCATTTACAGTAATATTTTTATATTTTAATAAACTTTTTATTTTTGTTTTAGTGTAATCTGTATTTGATACTAAATAATCAATTAAATTTTTTTCTTCTTTTACTATTATTTTCATTTTTGATATCACCTCTTATTACTTGGTATTTTAAAATTAAGTCTTTGGTAGAAAGACAAGCATTGGCTGGACTAGTAGATGGCAATGAAACTGCTTCTATCATAGTCTTAGGATAAATATATTTCTGATAGAAAAAGAAAGCCTTTTTTCCAGTTGTATAGATTTTTTGAATATTTGTTTTTTCTAGTAAGCCTTTTATATCATTAGTTATAACATTAGAAATACTACTATCACTACTATTTTCTATTTCACAACTTTGAAGTACATCCCATAACGCAATTTTATGTTTTTTTAAAAATTCTTTTTTTAAAGAAATATTTTCTGGTATTTCTTCTTCATATATTTTACTTAAAACAGTCCAAAAGCGATTTCTAGAATGCATATAATAAAAACCTAATTCTCTAGACTTAACAGATGGCATACTTCCTAGAATTAAAATTTCAGAATCAGGATTAAAGTAAGCATCAAAACTATGAGTTACTACTTGTTTCATTTTTTTGAGTTACACGAATACTTTCAATAACTGGTTGATTTTCTTTACTAACAGTTCCATTATCATCTTCTACTTTGACTTTAGCTATCTTATCAACAACATCCATACCACTAATTACTTTACCAAAAGCAGCATATTGTCCATCTAAAGAAGTTGTATCTTTTTGAACAATAAAGAACTGACTAGAAGCTGAATTATAATCACTACTTCTTGCCATAGAAATTACTCCTCTTACATGAGAAATTGAATTTTTAACACCATTCTCACTAAATTCACCTTTAATAGTTTTACTACTTCCACCAGTACCATTTCCTAAAGGATCTCCTCCTTGAATCATAAAGCCATCAATAATACGATGAAAAGTTAATCCATCATAGAATTTACTATTTACTAAATTGATAAAATTAGTAACGGTAATAGGAGCTACATCACTATCTAATTCTAACTCGATTGTTCCATAATCTTTTACTTTCATTTCTACATAATGTTTACCTGTTAATAAATCTTTCATATCATTTTTTTCTTTCTTATTGTTTACTAAGATATTAATTACTAAAAGTAATATAATAATAACTATAATACTAACAACAAAAATAACATTTTTCTTTTCCATAATAACCTCTCAATCTGTTACCATTATAAATGAATTATAGAAAAAAAACAACAACAGAAAAAGATTTCTGTTATAATAAAAAAGAGGTGTTTTTATGACAATAGGAATTATTTGTGCAATGGAAAAAGAAATAAAAAAATATCAAGAAGTATTTGATTTAGAATTAAAAAATGAAAAGTTATCTATTTATGAGGGAACTTATCAAGATAAAAAAATTATTTTAGCTCTTTCTGGTATTGGTAAAGTTAATGCTGCTATTAATACCCAATATTTAATTGATACTTATCAACTAGATTATATTATTAACTCTGGTTGTTGTGGTAGTTTAGTAGAAAGTGTAAAGGTATTAGATACTGTTTTAGTAAGTTATGCTACTTATCATGACTTTACACCACTTCGTATTATGGAAAGTTGTGTTCCCGATAATGGTAAAATTAAAGTGGATGAAAAAATGTTTCAATTAACAGAAAATATTTTAAAAGAAAATCATATTTCTTACCAAATAGGTGGGATTGCTAGCGGAGATTGTTTTGTAACAAGTAGTACGATGAGAGATGATATCTATGAAAGAACAGGTTGTATTGCAGTTGATATGGAAAGTGCTAGTATTAGTCATACTGCCAGTAAAAATAATATACCTTTTCTAATTATTAGATCTATTTCTGATTTTGCAGATGGGGCTGTTGAACAAGAAGAAAAAGCAGCAAGAATTGCTGCTAATATAACACATGAATTAATTAATAGGATAAAATAGATGATGAATCTATTTTTATTTTTCTATTGTTAATAAATGAATTATTCTTCCGTTTCCTTTTTATATAATTTTTGATAAACCTTACTATTTTGAAGTAAGTATTCATGGTTTCCTACTCCTTCTACTTTACCATCATCTATTACGAAAATTTTATCACAGTCAATAACTGTAGAAAGTCTATGAGCAATCATTAAGATAGTATACTCTCCTTTTATATTATGAATAGCTTCCTGTATTTTTGTCTGTGTTTCATTATCAAGTGCACTAGTTGCTTCATCAAATAATAAAATTTCTGTTTTTAATAAAAGGGCTCTAGCAATTGCTAATCTTTGCTTTTGTCCACCAGATAAAGATACTCCACCCTCTCCTACAATGGTATCATATTTATCTGGTAAAGAATTAATAAAATTATCTAAAGAAGCAAGATGACATACTTCCTTAATTTCATCTAAAGTAGCATCACTTTTAACTATTTTTAAATTATCTAAAATACTCATATTAAAAATATAAGCATTTTGACTAATTACTGATAAATTACCACGAATAGAAGATTTATCTAACTCATCAACAGATACATGATCGAATAAAATATCGCCCGATGTTTTTCTATTTAAAGCACTAATTAAATTAAATATAGTAGTTTTACCAGCTCCACTAGTTCCTACAAAGCCAACTGTTTCGTTAGCCTTAATTTCTAAACTTAATCCCTTTAAAATAGGAACATTGTCTTGATAAGAAAAGAATACATTTTTAAATTCAATATTACCTGTAAAGTTATCTAATTTTTTAGTACCAAATTTTTCTTTTTCAAACTCTTTCTCTTCCAAAATACCAAAGATTCTATTTGCTGCCAAATTAAACTGCTTTAATATTTCATAAATCTGAGCTATCCAATCAGCAGTCCAAGTAAGTTTCTGATGATAATTATAAATAATAATTGCTTCTTCTATTGTTAAATTACTAGATACTAAAAGAAAATACATAAGTAAACTAATTCCTAAATCGCAAATATCTCTAATATTGCCACCATACATACGAAATTTAGCTCTTGTTCTTTGATATTTATAAGAAACTTTATTAGTTTCCTCCATATATTCATTTGCTTTCGTTAAGAAAGATTCTTCACTATTTAAAATTTTAACATCTTTTGCTCCCCTTACAATTTCTGAAATAAAACCACCTGTCTTTTCACGATTCTTTTTCCACTCTTTACGATTCTTATAATTAATATTACTAGTAAATTTATTATAAATAATGATAATACCAATAAATAAAATATAAGCAATTCCTAAATAAATATTAATAAAGAAAACAGATATTAAAATACCAATATTTCCAATAATACCAATAAAATAATCAATTAAATTTGTAAAAATATCTGTTAAACTATCTGTATCATTATTAATTCGTTCAATAAAAACACCACTAGAATTATGATTTAATTCTTCTTGCGTTATTTTTAAGGTTTCCCTAGTAAGTTCAAGTTGTAAATTTTTTCTAACATCATAATAGAACTTATTATAAACATGATTATAAAAATAAGTAACAATATTTCTAGATATTTCAATCACGAAAATAATAATGATAATACCAAGTAGTTTTTCAAATAAACCACTAGTTAATAAAATCATTCTTTTAGCAGTAATAACAGGAATAATAACTGAAACTACTGTTAAAAGAAGATTAATCAATAAAAACCAAAATAAGTATTTTTTACCTTTTTTTGCATAATGATAAGTAGATTTTAAATTTTTCCAAACACTACGCTTAAAAGTATTTTGTTTTACTTCTGTATTCACTACTTCACCTCTATCTACATCTTAATTTGTTTTACTTTACTACTTTCACATTTTAATAAGTCAGCAAATTTCATTTCAACATATTCAACCATATCTATATTTATATTTAAGTCTACATAAGGCAAAAACTGATCATAATACCAATCAGTACCTTCTTCTATCTCTTCAACACTATGAAATACTTGATTATTTTCCATTTGAAAAACACTAAATCCATAAATTCCATATCTTTCGTCTTGGTCATAATCATCATCAACATCAAACCATTCCATTACTTCATATGCCATTAAAATTCTTTTATAATCCTTTGATAGTAATACATGAGTTGGAATTTCATCATTCTCACAATAGAAAGAGAATAAAAAATAATTAGGTGTACTTTTTAATATAATTTCATCTTGACTATCAAAAGAATTCATAATATTTTTTTGAATATCACAGATATTATCTATTAATAATTTTTTTGCACTAGATTCGTGATAACTAGATAATAATGTTTTAAAAGTTTCAAAATCTCTAATAATTGCTTTATGCCATTTCTGAAAGAAATAATTATCTTTATATTCCTTTCCACTACATATTTCAGAAAATATATTCATAATAAAACCCCACTACTTCTATTTTTCCTAAAAGAAAATTTTTAACTTATAATTTTTTCTATCATACTATATTTTTATATTTTAAGCCCATCTACTTAATATAACTATTCAAATTTCTATATATTTCTTTCTAAAATACAAACTGTTTCTACATGCCGTGTTCATTAATTATGAACAGTTACTTTTTATATGTTTATGTATAACTGACTACTTCATAATAACAATTAATTATAGTTGTATGTTTATTATGTATAGTTCTTTTTTTATCTAAACTTTCCGCAATTTGATTTATTTTATCAATAGAATTTAAATACTTTTTTTCAATAGGACTAAGTTCTTTTATCTGATACTTTTTATATCCTATTTTTGCTTTTTCCACTGCTTTTTTATGACTAATCTTTCCAGGACTAGTTAATACTTCTGCATCCAATGAATTCAAAATTTTATCTAGTTGATTTATATATTACTAATTCTGAATTGTTTTTTTCTATAATTTCGTTTTCCATCCAAAACCTCCTTATCATCTTTATAACTCATATTCATATATTTTACAATTTTTATTTATATTTGAAGAATTACCGTTTTTAGGTATACCATTAAAAAACCAGTATATTGCTCTTGATATTCCTCCATGCGTTACTAACAAAATCTTCTCATCTTTGTATTTTTTCTTCAATTCATCTAAAAATTCTTTAATTCTTTGATAAACATCTTTCATAGATTCAAGTTCTGGGTATTTTCTATCTGAATTATAATTCCAAAACACATTCCAATCCAAATTGTCAAATGGAATATTTTCATATATCCCCATATCTCTTTCTTTTAACCTATCTTCTATTAATACAGGAATACTACTATCTAAATCAAAAAGTTTTAAAGTATGCTTAGCTCTTTCAATAGGAGAACAATAAATTATATCTAAATCTAATTTTCTTAATTTTTTACCAACGTTGATAGCTTGATTCATTCCTTTTTTATTTAATGGTTCGCTTAAATTAGCAATAATTCTATTTTTTCCTTGTTCTGTTTCACCATGTCTTATTACATATAACTTCATTGTTTCAACTCCCCATATCCTTCATATATTGTTCCATTATCTATTAAAAAATTTTTTATACTTTTTTGTAATCCGGTTGTTTCTGGTAATTCATTATAATTATCACATTTTTTTAAATTAAATACAAAATTTAAAACATCATCTATTCCGTTTTTAGAACTTTGTATTTCAAAAAACTCTTGAAATTTTTTGATATTAGAATTTCCATCTAACATTTTTGATATTTCTTTACTTAATAACCATGACTCACAAATATATTTTGGATTTTCTATATTATAATATTTTTTAAGTAACTGTCTCGAATTTTGTATTGATTTTTTCACTTCATTTATATCTAGATTTTTTCCTGCTGGTATATGCATTTTAATTTCATTATTTGTTGTTGGTTCAAATTGTAGCCTTCCATATTCTATTAATCTTGCATTTATAAAATACGTTCCCCATAACATTTGTGAAATTCTGATTCCATCGTAATGTTTATTTACAATGTCATTTAACAAACATTCTCTTATTCTTTGTTTTTGAATTTTGATTTGTTCATTATCAAAATTGTATTTTTTTATATTTTCTTTATGATATTCAAGTCCAAGTAATAATAATATATTTGTTATAAACGGGTTTATTTTTTCTTCAAATAAAGATTCTATATCTTTTACTTTCCATAGTTCTCTAAGCTTTTCTGTTTTGTCAATATATAAGATATCATATATTTCTTTTGTTTTATTTTGTATCCTTTTATTATTTTTTATTTCGTCAATGCACTTGTTACATTTTTCTTGATAGTTTGTATCTTTTATATCATAATACTCTAGTGCTTCTTTTATTTTTTCTTTATTTAACATCTTTTTCCTCTTATTTTATATAACATTCCATAATTAATTGTTCTTTTTCAAATCCATACTTTTTATAAATAGAAATTGCTTCAGGATTATCACTAGAAAGTTTTAAAATTTCTAGATTTTGTTCTTTTGCAAATTTTATACATTCACCTATTAGTTTTGTCTGTATTCCTTTTCTTCTATATTCACGCAAAGTAAATACATCGCAAATATAGCCTTCTTTTCCAGATTCCACACACTGTGGCATATAATTTATAATTTGTAATCCACATGTGGCAATAATATGTTTTTCTTGTTCTTCTATAAAAAAGATTATGTCCTCATTTAAATGCTTAATTAAATATTTTTGTGTTATTTCATAAAATTTTTTATCTTCTCCTTTTGGATATTCTTCTTTCCAGTCTTCTTTTTGTTGTATGACTCGTAATTTTGAAAGTTCTTCTATATCTTCTTTTCTTGCAATTCTCATAATTCCTCCATATTTTTTATTTATTAAAATAATTTCTTATTTAATATATAAATAAATTTTTTCCCCTTCAATTATTTTTTATTTACATATTAAACAAAATCTATTATCTTCAAAGAATTCTAACTATATAATTTTTTCTATATTTTATATCTACATTTCGATAGTTGTTTATGTATTATACAATAAATTGCATATGCAGCCCATACACTTTTAATGCTTAATACCATATATAGCAAAACTGTTGCAACAACAATTTTTATTAATGATGTAATAAAGTTTCTTTGTGCTAAGAATTTAAATTCTCTAGTTCCTCTAAGTATTGCACAATAAAACATACCACTTATTTCTTCATATTGACCAATTATTAATAATGGCAATACAGAATAAAAAATTATTAATAATTCATTTTATTTAAATGATATATTTGCAATAATAATAGCAATAATTACTATAAGAGCTGAAACAATAGCAGAAAATACATTTATTAACTTTCTTGCTACTATTTTAGCATTTTCCATTTATTCTTGTTTATTTTTTTCAGATTCTATTTCGACACTTATTGTAATAGCATCACCAAATCCCTGTATAAATACTTGTGATATATTTCTTATTTGTATTACAATTATATGCACTGCATATTCAGTAGGTCCAATTCTTGATACTAAAATATTAACTATGAATTGATCTACTATTGATAGTTGATTTTTGCTGAAATATAGGGCTTTATTTATGTTTTAAAACACATACACATTCAACATGATAAGTATTAGGAAACATATCAACTGGATGAACTTCTAAAATCTTGTAATTAGAAAGTAAAGTACTTAAATCTCTAGCTAGTGTTACCGGATCACAAGATATATAAATAATAGTTTTAGGATTTATAGATAAAATAGTTTGAATAGAATATTTGTCTAATCCACTTCTAGGAGGATCTACAATAATAGAGTCTATTTCTTTAAAAGAATCTATTTTATCTTCTACTTTTCCCTCTAAAAAAGAAATATTAGAAATATGATTTAACTCTTTACAGATATTAGCAGAAACAATAGAAGATGATTCTACTTCTACGCCAATCACCTGATCTACATATTTAGAAATAAGCATACCTATTGTACCAGTACCACAATATAAATCTAAGACTTTATGATAATGTTTATCTTGATAAAAATTAGAAACAATATTATATAAAGCTAACATCATATCGTAGTTAACTTGAAAGAAAGAGGTTGGAAAAATATGAAAATAAATATCATCTATTTTTTCTGTTATAAAAGCCTTACCTTTTACTAAAATATGATTGATATAAATAGTATCTACATCTTTTAAATAAGGTAAAACTGTATTATTTTCTATAATACCTTCTATATCAACTAATTTTTCACCTAATGAAGTTTTACGCAATAAAACTTTAGTAAGATTAGAACTAGGATAATCATTTATATACTTTAAGGTATCATTATAAATAGTATTTAAATCCTTATCTATTAATAGACATTCTGAAATATCTACAACTTGATTAGTTTTTTCTTGATAAAAGCCAAGTTTATGATTAGAGCCATGAAAGATTACTTTATTACGATAATGAAATTGTTTACCATGAACAATTGGAAAAAAGTTAATAGAATCAAGATGAGTAAATTTAGTTAACAATTCATGAACTTTCTGTTCTTTAAACTGTAATTGATTTTTATAATCTTCATGCATGATATGACAGCCACCGCAAGCAGAATAATAAGGGCATTCTGCTTTTTTTCTAAATGGTGAAGGAGTTATCATTTCTGAAATACTACTAACTGCATATTTTTTCTTAACAGCAGTTATTTTTATTTTACAAAAATCATTTGGTAAACCATTTTCAACAAAAACAAGCATATTATGAATTCTAGCAATTCCTCTACCAAAATGATCTTGTTTTAAAATAGTAACTAAATATTCATCATTTACTTTTATTTTTTCTTCCATAATACCACTTCCATTACTATTAAAACATAAAATGATTATGCCGTAAACATAATCATTTTAATATTATTACTAATTTGTTGATACTAATGTGATTTTAGCATATCCATCTCCAGATCTAACTCCATTTTGCATGGAACCGTTTGAAACACCACCGATATAACCGGATCCTCCTCCGCCTCCAGCGACCCATGCATCATCATCTGGTTCATTTCTTCCATATCCTCCTCCATAAAGGCCACCGCCTCCGGCAGGTCGATATTCACGATCAGAATCCCATCCTCCATGACCAAATTGATTGTTACCATACCAATCAGTTCCTGCACTACGTCCTCCGACGTTTCCGCCGCCGCCACCTTCATAGCCTACGCCGCAGTAATGTTGAGCACATCCCCATCCGCCTTCAGTACCTCCACCGGCTCCTCCTTGATAACCATGGCCTAAAACACCACCATTAGGAGAATGTCCATATCCAGCACCTCCGCCGCCACCGGCGACAATAAATAATCCATTTGTATTACCGTAATCCATCAAAGTACCATTACGTGTTCCTATATGAGTAGCACCTCCACCAGGGGAATTGAGAGACCTTCCACCACCATTATAAGCATATTGATATGTACGTATGGCTCTATTTCCATTTGCTCCTACGCAAATATAAATAACTTGTCCTTTACTTAATGATACGTAGCCAGTACTATAGCCACCTTTTCCTGGAGATGCATACTCACTTGATCCATTGTGATTACTTCCTTCTGCTCCCCAAACTTCTAATTTATAGTTACCAGTTATTGGAGCAGTAAAGGATTGCATTCCACCTGTGTAAGCATATTCCCATTTTTGTTCAAGTGGTGGTATATTTACAGTTGTTTGATTATAATATCCACCATTACCAGCTTGATCATATATGTATAATTGAGTTTTGTAGGTTTGATTATAATGACCAAATGTTGCAGGTGTGATATCACATCTATAGGCATTCGCACTACTATCCCAAGTTGCTGTAAACCAATTCCAGTTATTGTATGATCCAGTTGCTGTTGAAGTTGGACATTGTACTTTTGCTATTCCTACATTATCAGTTGCTTGAATATATAATTTTGCTACATTTTTTGTTACTTCTCCCCACCACCAATTAGTATGAATTGGTTTCGTAACATCTAAGTATACTACTTGTAAACCACTCCATGTACTTCTATTTCCATTATTAGATACTGTTCGATACCATATATAAGTTGTGCCTTCATCTGATATTGTTACATCACTACTTGTTGTTCCTGTTATTGTTGTATCTTCTGTTGGTGCTGTATTTGATGTTGACTTATAATACTCATATTCTTTTACTCCGCTTAAAGCAGTTCCTGCAGTTGCTACTTTTATAGTAGGTGCTGTTGCTACCCAACTATTACTTCCTCCTGTTAAAGTAGGTGCTGTTGGCCTTACATTATTTAAAGTGATTTTATAAGTTCTAACACTTCCACTTTGACTAGTTACATAAACTATTAAATCATTATTTCCCCAACTTAATGTCTTACTTTCTGTTCCAGATACTGTTGATAATACGCTCATTGCTTCAGCTACTACACTTACATTCTTTATTCCAATTTCTGCTTCTAAGTTATATAGAGAATTTGTAGATGAAAAACTTGGTGTAATTGTATATCCATTAACTCCTAAATTCTTTAAATAATTATTTGTATTTGGAGTTATTTTTAATAAACTACAGTTACTTGTTCCGCTTTTTAAATTTGATGTTACTTTGCTGACTGCTTTTACACTATACTCTCCTACAGTCGCTGGTGGATTATCAAGTACTGCTTCACTACAGCTTGTTCCACTATAATAAATATAACTATACTCTAAATCGACATTACTTCCATTTGGATTAGTAGCTGTTGCTTCTCCTATTGTGATACTACTTCCTGTTGCTTCTACTGTTTTATCTAATAAACTAATAGTTGGCATTCCTTTCGTTATAATATGACTACTGCATTTATTTCCACTTGCATAGTTACTATTTCCTTTACTTTCTGCTTTGATACTATAAAATCCTACATTTACTGGTAAACTTTTTAATTGTTCTCCTGTACAGTCTGATGAACTATAGTATGTATAAGTAATTGCTGTCTTACTTTCACTTGTTGCAAGATTATGACTAATCTCACTTCCTGTATAACTTGCATTTTTATTTTCTAATGTGATTACATCTACCTTTTTTGTAATGTTATGTTGAATACATTCTGTTTCAGTACTATTTAAATTATCTGTTGCTTTACTTGTTGCTTTTACATAATATGTTCCTACATTCGTTGGTGCTTCTGTTGGAGTAGTTGCATTAAATGCTGTTGTACAAGTATTATTTGTATAATATTTATATGTATAATTTAAACTAACACTACTTTCATTTGGATTCTTTGCTACTACTTCATTTGCTTCTATCTTGCTTCCTGTATAAACACTATTTTTCTCTGCTAATATTAAAGTAGGAATACCTTTTATAATTGTATGACTTACACATACACTTCCACTTTTATAATTATTATTGCCACTACTTACTGCTTTTACACTATAGTTTCCTGCATTTATTGGTGCATCACTTAATGCTGTTCCACTACAGTTAGTATTTGCATAATAGAAGTAACTGATTTTACTTTCACTTTCACTTGTTGCTTGATTTGCTTCTATTTTATTTCCAGTATAACTTTCTATTTTTTCTCTTAATGTTAAAGTATCCTGTTTTTTAGTAATAGTGTGAGTTACACATATACTACTACTTGAATAATTATGATTTCCTTTACTTACTGCTTTTACACTATAGTTTCCTACATTTACTGGTGTAGTAGTTAATGCCGTTCCACTACAGTTGGTATTTGCATAATAGAAATAACTAATTTCACTTCCGCTTTCACTTGTTGCTTTATTTGCTACTACTTCTTTTCCATTATATACTACTTCTTTTTTACTTAAAGTAACGACATCTTTCTTTTCTGTTATAGTATGTTTTACACAATCTGTAGTCATACTTCCTAATGTCGAAGTTTGAGCACTTGTTGCTTTAACATAATAAGTTCCAACCTCTATTGGTGCTTCTGTTGGTGTTTTTTCATTAAATGCTACACTACAACTATTATCTTTATAATATCTATATGTATAAGCAAGTTCTACACTGCTTCCATTTGGATTAGTTGCTTCTACTTTATTGGCTTTTATTGGTTCTCCTGTATAAGTTGCACTTTTTTCTTTTAGTACTAAAGTTGGCACACTTCTTAATATTGTATGAGTCACACATTTACTTGCACTTAAATAATTAATATTACCTCTACTTACTGCTTTTACACTATAATTACCTGGTTCTATTGGCGCACTATCTAATTTACTTCCACTACAACTAGTTCCATTATAATAAGTATAAGTAATTAATGTACCACTTTCACTTGTCGCAATATTTGCTTCGATGGGATTTCCGGTATAAGTTGCTTCTTTTGCTAAAAAATAAATGGTATCGTTTTTAGCAGAATGTAGAGTAAATTTTGCTTTACTAACATTTCCTAAAGTGTTTTTTACCCAAACGTAATATTCTCCTTCTTTTTCTGAAGTATAACTTTTTACTACTTTCTTTAAATTACCAATACTGATATAGCTTGGTTCATTTTCTTCAGATTGATTAATTCCATAACCTACTACTCCTTGTTCATCTTCCATCGTAATTGTTGCTGTTAATCCATTTGTATCTACATAAATAGTAGCATTTTCACAAGTATCGCTTTTCTTATCCCCACACACTAAACAAGTAAGATAAGTAGAATCATTATTGGTATTATTTCCTATTACTGTTACATAAGATGAGTCTATATCACAGAAACTATTCGTATCATATGGATTTTTTATTTGTTCACTATATCCTGCATCAATTAATTCTTTTAAATAAATTTTATCATTTTTTTCTCCATATCCACTATGATTAATACAAAATTCATTTTTAGAATTACTTAAACAATCTGCATAAGCATTCTTTACATCATTTTGAATCGTGTTTTCTGCTATCTTAAAAGAATCATCTCTAGATTTTTTTATATAACTATAATAAGATCCTACTGCAATTACCATTAAAATAGCGAGTAAGATTACTACTGCTAACATTTCAATTAACGTAAATCCTTTTTGATTCTTTCTCATTTTATCACCATCTATTCTAGTATTATCATAAACTATTTTATCTCTAAAGTCAAAGAATTTGTATGTTTTAGTGCATTTTTTCCATAATAAAAAAAGGAGGTACAAAATGCTAGAAAAATTAAAAAAAGATACTAATTATGCAAGTGATATTATTTATAAAGAAATTAAAATAAATAATAGAAAAATCTATATTGTTTATTCAGAAGTTTTATCAAGTGGTGATGATATTAGTAAAGTAATTTTAAAAAATATTAGCTACATTATAGAAGAAAATTTAATTCAAGAAGAAGATCTATATTCTTATTTATATAATAATATTCCTTCTCATAATCGTGTAGATATTACGAACTATCAAGACTTCGTATCTAAAATTTTTAATGGATATACCGTTATTTATATTAATGATAAAAAAGTATTTGCTTTAGAAACCAAAGCAAAATTAGATAGAGGGATTAATACTGTTGATAGTGAATTATCTATTCGTGGACCAAAAGATAGTTTTACTGAAAATTTTAATAAAAACTTAGGATTAATTAGAAAACGTATCAAAAGCGAAAACTTATGGGTAGAAGATTTAATAGTAGGAAAAGAAACAAAAGCCAAAGTTGGTATCTGTTATATGAATAATATTATCAATCAGAAGTTATTAGAAAATGTAATTGAAAAACTAAAAAAAATAAATATTGATGGCATCTTAGATAGTGGTTATTTAAAAAAATACTTAGTAGAAAAAAATAGTCTTTTTCCTACTATTCAAACAACAGAAAGACCAGACTTAGTAGCTATGGCCCTACTAGAAGGAAAATGTATAATTATTGTAGACAATAGCCCTTATGTTTTAATCACGCCATGTTTTTTTATTGATTTATTCCATACACCAGATGATTACTACCAAAAAACAGTAAATACTACTTTTATTCGTATTATTAGAATATTAGCATTTCTAATTGCTATTTTTATTCCTGCTTATTATATAGCGATTACTACTCATAATCATGACTCTGTAACGACTGACTTATTATTAAATTTCTTAGCCCAGCGAAGAACAGTTCCCTTTCCTGCACTAGTTGAAGGATTAATTATGACTATATCGTTTGAAATTTTAAGAGAAAGTGATATGCGTATGGCATCTACTATGGGTACAGCTGTTTCTATATTAGGTGGATTAGTATTAGGAGATGCAGCAGTTACAGCAGGTATTATTTCTCCTATTATGATTATTGTAGTAGCAATAAGTGCAATATCTGGTCTTGCTTTTACTTCTATTGAATTAACATCTGCTATTCGTTTTTATCGTATATTATTTATGATTTTAGCTGCTAGTTTAGGTTTTTATGGTATCTTTTTAGGCTTTATTTTACTAGTTGCAAAACTTGCTAGTATTACTAGTTTTGATATACCATATCTTGCTCCTTTTGCCCCACTCATCAAAGAAGAACAAAAAGACGCTATCTTAAAAATAAATAATGGAAATAAACTAAAAAGAAGAAATCCCCTTTTAACTACTAAAAATAAGATTAGAGGTCGATGATATGAAAAAAATTTTAATATTAATACTAGCTATTTTCTGTTTTACAGGTTGCAACTCTTATACTGAATTAAACGATTTAAGTATTGTAAGTACCATTGGAATTGATTATCAAGATAATAAATACCTATTAATGATTAGTACTATTGATGGTAAAAAACAAGATAATTCTATAGAAAAGAAAATTATTACTTATGAAAGTAAAAAAAGTAACCTAGAAGAAGCATTTCAAGAAATCTATTTAAAAAGTGATAAAAAATTATATTTATCTCACTTAGACTTATTAATCCTAACTAAAAATGCAATTAATCAAAAACTACCTGAAATTATAAATAATTTCTTAGAAAACAATGAATACCGAAATAATTTTGATGTTGCCTATTTGGATAACTATTCATTAAGTGACTTTAAAGAAGATAATATTTTAGCAGAAACCATTAACAATCTTATAAAAACCAATCAAAAAGAAACAGGATTTACAAATACAAAAGATTTTGAAACTTTATTAAAGGAACTTTTAATCGATAAAAACTCATATCTTCCAACCATTACCATAGAAAATAAAGAATTAACATTAAAAGGATTTACTTTAATTAGAGATTATCAAGTATACAAAGAATTAACACTTGAAGAAAGTATTTTACTAAATATGCTACAAAATAAAATTCAAAAATCATACTTAAATGATACGAATATTATTGAAAATCAAACTATGATACGTACTAAAAATAATAAAATTTATTTTAAGTTTTTAACTACTGTTAGTAATAAATCTAATTATCAAGAAAAAACAAAAAAAGAATTAGAAACTTTTTTAAAAACCTTTCAAAGTGATAACTACGATATTTTAAAATTAACAGAAAAGGTACGCAAAAATAACTATAAATATTATCAAAATACAAAAGATTTACTATCTAAGTTAGAATTTTACTTTGATTTTGATTTAAAAGAAAAAGAAAACTATTTAGAAAGGAATGATGCAAATGAAAAAAAATAAAATTACTTCTTTAGAGTACTCTACTATTACTTTTTTTCTAGTTAATTCTTTTTTAATGAATGTTGGCTTTAATACCTTAACTTCAAAAAGTAAAACTGATTCTATTTTAGATATTCTACTAGGTGGGATCTTAATTCTAGCTTTTAGTTTTTTAGTATCTAACTTTCAAAAAAAAGAAAAAGATAGTATTATCACTATTATAAATAAGAAGATGCCTCTTTTTATTAAGATTATGATAAATATTTTACTGATTATTATAATTGGTTATGCATCTATTTATACTCTAACAAATACTACTAATTTTATTCATTACTATATTTTAAAAGAAGTAAGTAGTATTATTATCATGATAACACTAATCTTAACAGTTACTTATATTACTTACAAAGGAATTGCTACCATTGGAAAAACTAGTGAAATGTTTTTCTATGTTTACTTTCTAATTTTTATAGTTAGTGCGATTGGCTTAATAAAATATATGGATTTATCAAATTTAAAACCACTATTTACAACAAATATACAAAGTCATATGACAACATCTAGTAATTATTTTCTATCTTGTATCATTCCTTTATTTTTACTATTAGGAATTTCTCCTAGTCAAGTTGAATGGGAAAATAAAAATAAACACCTACCCTATCTTTTTACTTTATTATCTATTTTATTTACTTTTATTACATTAATTTTAATTATTTCTATTTTGGGAATCAAACTTGCTAATATTTACAAGTTTCCTGATATTATTATCTACAAAAAAATATCTTTTTTAAATTTATTAGAAAGAATTGAAGTAATTTTAGCTTTTAATAATCTTTTAAATAGTATCTTCTTTCTGATTATGGGAACCTACTTTTTAAAAGAAGTTTTATTTCAAATTGGTAAAAAGAAAAAAGAGCATATTATTTTAGCCCTTATTGATATTATATTTTTACTAGTAGGAAACTTTTTAGTAACAAATATTACTTTTTACTTATTTTTAAACCTTTTATTTTTATGGATACTAATATCTTTAGTAATTACTTATTATCTACACAAGTATATCCTTCCATCATAAGATTACTTTTAATAGTCTCGATATCAGTATGATATTCATATGTAGTAGTAATAGCAGTAGGATTTTCATCATTTGGTATTGTGATAGTAGTAGGTTTAAATACTTTTAGATTAAATTTTTCTTGAATTTGAACAGAAGCACTATCATCATCTGGAGTAGCACTATATTCATATCCTGAAATAATACTAAAAGCTGTAACATACTTACCATAGATAGCTTTTTCTTCTTGATAAACAAGTGGATCTAAATAAGTACGCTTAATACCACGAGTGTAGCTTTCTAGTTTTTGATTTTGATAAGTAAAATTAAAAATAACATCATCAGTATATTCTGTACTATCTACTTTAGGATTACTACAAATGGTAGTACCAATAATAACTTCTTCTTTAGGTGGTACTACAACTTCTTGTTTTGGTAACATTTTACGAAAAACTGGTGGTAAAATAATAATCAAGCTTAAAACGATAATACCTAAAATAGATAAAAGCCAATTCATAACGGTTAATTTTTTATTTTCATTCATTTCAATCCCTCTATTCTAGTAACATTATATCATAATTTTTAGGAAAAGAAAGAATTTTTAATCATGTTTCTAAAAGATATCCTAAATAATTTCTACTTCTTTTTCTATTACATTTTTCTTCTTTTTATGAATCGTTAATTCTTTATAAGAAGCTATTTTACCCTCTAAATTTTTATAGATGGTATCTGCTCCTAAAAAGCTAAATAATCCTACCCAAACACTTTTTACATAATCAATATCGCTGAATGTCTGTGAAAAAAAGAAGCCTAGTATTAAATTAACAAACAATCCATAGGTAGTAATACAATAACTACTTTTACAGAATTTTTTAGTTTTTTGAATAAAAATAACAGTAATACTACTACAAGCAGTAGCAATAATTAATAAGTTCTGTAGTAAAGTCCAATTTAACATATATATAATCACCTTCTTTACTGTATTATATGAGATAGTAAAAAAGGCTTTTATTCGGTTTGCCCCATAGATTTAAAATTTTAGAAAACTATTGCATATTAAAAAAATATATATTACACTATAGAAGTAATCGCCGATTTAGTTTAGCGGTAAAACAGGCCCTTGGTAAGGGTCAGAGGACATTTCGACTATGTCATTCGGCACCAGATTGATAATACTTGATTTTTTCAAGATATATATACTATTTAAAAAGTAATAAAACTGTTAATAGATTTAAAAGACTATTAACAGTTTTTATTTAGAAAATCCCTTAAAAATTTCTTGAATTTTTTTCTTATCTACATTCTTTTGATTATATATTTTTCTACTAATCACCATACTATTTTTCTTTTGAAACTCACGATTTAGATATTCATAATAAGTATCAGGTGTGATTACACCATTCATTTTAAGTAAATCAATTCCACTTTTACCAACAATATTATCTGCTAGGCGACAACAGTTACTACCAAGCACAAAATAATTCTTAAATTTACCACTTTTTACTTTATAAAATTTAGCTTTGGTTACTTGATATAATCTGCTAGCATAATCAGAATAATCATCTTTTTTTACTCTTTTATTTTTTAATTTAGCTTTCTCATATGGTGAAGCCCAAGTATAAGAATTATCAAAAATATTATTAATTGCTTTATCTACATTTTTCTTTTGTCTATCGGTTAATTTTAATCCAAACACAAACAAAGTCTTTTTACTATGTTCAATACAAAAAGGAATATATTTGTCTTTATCAGTTGTAAATAAAACGCCATCCCCTATCATATTAAAAAAACGCATAGAGTAATCATCATAATTTCCATAAGAAATAACTTGTCCATTATAGTATAAATCAACATGCCCCATTCGATTAAAACCACGATTAGATGTATGAACAAAAATTTCTAAATCAGGTAAAACATCTACACTCTTTTCTTCAAAAGAAAAATTTGAATCATAATTTTCTTTATCTAATAAATAATTAATTTCACTTAACACTGTAAAAGGAATAATAGCTTCAATAATAGCTGGTAAACTAATACGAATATTTCTTTTTATTTTTTTCTTTACTTTTCTTGGAATAATAAAAGAAATAAAATCAATAATATAGTTAATTCCTAAAAGTAAAATATAAATACCAATAATAAGAAGCACTATACTTAAGTTTTTAATAGGCGCAAAGATAATTGAAATAGAAACAGTAAAATAGATAAGAAAAGTTATCGTTTCTACTAATCTACCATTTGCTTTATTCTTCCAAAGAATAGAAGCATTTATTAATTTAATAATTGCATTTATTAATAAGTAAATACCAAAAATAATTGGTAAAATTGAGATAGGAATATTTCTAAATAAAGAACAGATAAAACAGAATAATAAGTTTAAAACACTAGTAGTAAGATTAATTTGTTTATCTTTTTTCTTACCAATAAAATAGTTAAAAAACTTCTTAAGTGATAAAAAAAGAATTGCTATTAAAAAAATATTAACGACATTAATATATAACCATTCACGACCAACAATTAGTAAAATGCCAATCATAAATAAACTAGTTCCAATAATTAAAGAATTTGTTGCATTAAACAGTTTGTCACTTTTCATAAACTACCTCATTATTTTAATACATATGTGAAACAAAATTTTCAGTTAGCTGGTAGGCCTTTCTAAATTTTGATGTTAATACATCTTTAGAAATATTAATTCCAATATATCTTGGTAATTCTTTTGGTTTTTTAAATACTTCTAAAGATACATATTTATCAGCCATACTAACAATCCAACCTTCTAAGTATTTAGGAGGAATGATAGTAAGTGGGAACATATGTCTTTCTATTGAATTTTTAATTTTTTCATTCATAAGATTTGGAAAAATTTGATAAGCATTTTCTGATGCTATTTTTCCATGTACAAAACCATGTTTTTTCCATAAAATGGGTGTTTTATATTCACGCCATGGAGTTGTATAAAAATCGTGTAACAAAGCACTAATTACTACATTTTGTATATTAATACTACGATATTTCTGAATTTTTTTAGCCATACAATAAGAAACCCAAGCAACTCTTAAAGAATGTTCATAAACAGAATCTTGATGATGTAAAAATTTTCTTCTTCTTTGAAATTCACTATTTCTTAAAATAGGAGATGCAATCATATAAAACTCTTTTTCACTATAAATATCTTGATACACAATCATCACCATTACTATTATATGACAAAGCAAAGAAAAATACAAAAGAAAAAAAGCCTACAAGGTAGACTTTAACGAAAAATCATAATAAATGCAACAAGTGCAAAAAGAAAAGCAATAAGTATTACTTTATAATTAATAGTATTACTATCTTCTCCATCTATTTTAGCATCATAGATAACTTCATTCTTTTTATGCTTCGTAATATCTTTTTTTGCCATGATTCCTCCTTTATTTATTTTTATTCAATTTCTTTATTTGTTCTCTATTTTCCTTTGTATAACCTATTAGAATTGTTTGATTATGTTGATAAATTTCTTCCATAACTTTTACATATTCTTCTTTTAATTTAGGGTGAAAACCACCAACATAAGCAATTTGTATTTTCCTATTATTTTTTAACACTACCATTAAATAACGAAGATTTGTAATACCATTATATTTATTTTCATGTAAATAAACCCAAGCTATATCTTGATAATTTAAAATATTCAGTTTTTTAGAATAATCAATAATCATATTTTTTCCTAAATATAAACCTAATTTAGAATGTTCTATGATATTACTACTATCTAATTCTGTTTTTATTTTGCCCCATAGCACTGTATCTTTCTTAAATTTATTTAAATTACGGTTATGAATCATATAAGATATAAAGTATACAACAAAGAAAATAGCAAAAACACAACCTAAAACAATTTGAATAGTGTCTTGATATATAGAATTAACAGTATCAATATAAATAGAGCCAATATAATTTTTATAATTTCCTTTTGTTAGAAATTCTTTTCCAAGTTCTTCATTATAAACTTCAATCGCAATATCTACAATATCACTTGGTATTGTCTTAGTAATACCTTTTATAGTAATACTATCACCAGTACCAATTTGATTTAATTTTAAATAAGTATCATAATCTAAATACCCAACATATAAGTAATCTTTATCCATCAAAAAATAATACTTATCACTTTTACTATCAGAATCATACTCTGCAAAAACAAATGGTTTCTCAGTAACCGTTAAAGTTACAATTTTATTTTCTTCATTACTACCACTAGCTATCATTTCATGTAATGATATATTATCATCTTTTATACTTTTCTGAATATAAAAAGCCCAACCAAAGAAGATAATAGTTAGCCCCAAGAAAATAATACTAAGTATTAAAGGTAATTTGTTCTTCTTATTTATTTTTTTTAATCTCTCATCTAATAAATCCACAATGATCAACTCCTACAATTAAATTATACCAAATATATTATAAATTTTTACATAATTTTAATATCTTTTTTAAAAAATGTGATATTCTAGTAATATATATAAAGTAGAGGTGACACAAATGGAAGAACTTGGAATAATTATTAATCAATATGGAGAAGAAATGAGTTTTGGAAAGTGGAAAATAAGAGAATTAAGAAATGATAACAATCCAGAAGACTGGCACACCGATAGTTTTATGGAAACCGTATACCCCACTGCTTGGTTTCAAAGCTTAAATGTCCCATACGATACTTCAAAACAATTTCAAAATCAATTAGATGTGCTAGCAAAATGTGGTATCGTGGTACTGGCAAATGCGAAAGAAGAATCTAGTAAAGTTGGAGAATCAAGAATAGTAGCTGCAATTCCTAGTACTATCACGGACGAACAAATTAATTCTTTATATCAAAAAAGAGAAAAACTAATAGATTTTGAAAATGGTCATTATTCTTATATCGATATCATGGACGTAAACGAAGATTACTTTCCAATAAAAACTTTTTATAGCATTAAAGACTTTTATGCTTATCTAGATGAAATAACAGAAAAGAAAACAAAATTAAGATAATGTAACTATTTTCGGTATAGAAAAGAGTCATAAGTATTTTGAATTAAATTACTTATGACTTTATTTTATTTTCTGAATTTTACTTTTTTCTTTTCTACTAAACTTTCTATTTCTTCTATAGATAAACCAGTATATTTAGATATTAGCCCATAATCATCTGTATCTTGAAGCATATTTTTAGCTATTTCTTTATTTCTCTCTATTTTTCCTTTAGAAATTCCAATAGCTTCTCCTTCATGCATACCAGTTAATCGCATATCTTCTAATAACCATTCAGTTTTTGC
>ENA-ORKV01001025-ORKV01001025.1-human-gut-metagenome-genome-assembly--contig:-NODE-1025-length-24811-cov-4.268093_pt1 | contig 24811 bp, 19 predicted proteins | sample MGYA00243058_ERZ508805 | MGnify/ENA primary metagenome ERZ508805 (study PRJEB26277, sample SAMN04329770) | human gut metagenome | biome: human-associated habitat | host: Homo sapiens | place: USA... | reverse complement strand
GGCCATCGGCCGCAAGTGCGTGAGCCGCAATGAGGAATTTTTCTGCGGACATTTTCCCGGTCAGCCGGTGATGCCGGGAGTGCTCATTCTGGAAGCACTGGCCCAGACCGGCGCGGTGGCAGCGCTGAGCCTGCCGGAGAACAAGGGCAAACTGGCCCTCTTCGGCGGCATCAAGAATGCCCGCTTCCGCAAACAGGTCACCCCCGGCGATGTGCTCACCCTACACTGTGAACTGGTAGAGCAGCACGGCCCGGTGGGCGTGGGCAAGGCCTCGGCGTGGGTGGACGGCAAGTGCGCCGCCACCGCTGAGCTGACCTTTGTTCTGACCGAAGCAGCCGACAACCGCTGAACCCGGACGTTCCCTGTCCGCATGTCTCAGCAGATCGGCCGGTAAAAACAGACGATCAACAAAAAACCTCCCCGTGCAGGATGAAGCCGCACGGGGAGGTTTTGTTATATTCTGAAAACGCTGTAAAGATCAGCAAATACGCGTTGTGCCTTGGCGCACACACGTGACGTTTTACTCAATTGCGATCAGGTTGGGGTTTTCCGGCAGAGGAGTACTCTCTTTGTTCTCGTGGGGCGGGGTGTTTCCCTTAGGCATCTCGATGTACGATTCTTGCCGGCCTATTTTCACTCTTGCTCTGCCGCATGAGAAACTTTCTGCGAAATCGTATATCGGCGGTATGACTTCTTTGCCTGTGGCATCGATGTATCCCCACTTCCCGTTTTGGAGTCTCACGGCGGCGAGACCTTCCGAAAAGTCCTCGGCATGGTTGTATGTGACAGGGGTGATCTCGTCCCCGCTCATGGAGATGAATCCGAATTTGCCCCGGATATTCACCCGGGCGATGTAATCGAATCCCACTTCCAAGAAGTCCCACACTTGGTCGTATTGGCAGGGAATAGCGATTTTCCCCGAATGGTCGGCAAATCCCCATTTCCCGTATTGGTTGACGGGGTGTAATCGACCGCCCAATGGGATATCGGATATGGGTATGCAGATAGGGATTCCTTCGTAGTTCGGCATCACGACATTCTCTTTTCTTGCAGCCATTTCTGCCTTGCGTTTCCGTTCTTGTTCGGCTTCTTCTTGTGCTCTCTTTTTGCGTTCCTCTTCTTCTTTTTCCCGGCGGATCGCTCTTTCTTCTTTTTCTTTCCGAGTTTGTTTCACCGGGAGCAGGGAGACGGTATAGAGTTCTTCAATATCTTTTTCGATGCGATAGGTGTCGATGGTGATTTTATCGGCTTCGTTTTCCAAGCTGACGAATTGCAATTGATAACTCCCGCCGCGTAATGGAATACGGGTAATTTTGTCGGGGTGTGCGGTTGCCCGTTCTTCACCGTCGATGAGTACCCGACAAGCGAGGTCGGTTCTTATTTTGAGGAGGGAGTCGTCGTTGCTGTTATCCCAGTCGTTTTTGTTTGTTGTTGTGTTAATGATCGGCTCGGATTCGAGAAACCGGAGCAGCTTGTGATAGAAAGCGTCGAAGTAATAACTGTCGTATTTGGGCCCGTTCTTTCGCTCCACAGCGGCAATGTCGTCCGGTAGATTGTCGGGAAAGTCTGTAAACCCATTTAGCATAATGGGTATTATGTTTTTCTTTTTTTCGAGGGCGTAAGCGAGCTCTATGCGCATCCAGTCTTTGTTACGGTCGGAGGCGGGGTCTATGCTGCGGTCAAATGCTCCGGCGTTGAGTATGAGTATAAAGTCGGTACACTGGTCGATGCGATGTAATAGCTGAATATCGAAATCTCCTGAACGCAGGGTGTCGATGTCGAAACTAACCCGATAGCCGTCTCGCACGAGTAGGTCGAAAAGGTGCTTGGCCGTTTCAAATCCACCCACTCTTCTGTAACTGAGAAATATGTCGTATGTGTTATTGTCGTTTTTCATCGCTGTTGTCGTTTTTCCCGTTTTTATTCAGTTCGGGATAACTAATGCGGGTGTGATAGATGGTTTTGAGTTTCTCGATAAAGGTAGCTTTGATCGTCTCCACATCGCGGAAGCTGAGGGGGGTATCGCGCAAGAGACCGTCGGCGACTTGCGAGTCGATGATGCGGTTGACGAGTTGCGAGATACTTTCGTTGGTGTATTCTTTGAGGCTTCTCGAAGCGGCTTCGACGGCATCGGCCATCATGAGTATTCCCGTTTCTTTCGTGAATGGGTTGGGACCGGGGTAGGTGAATTTCGATTCGTCTACGGGTTGGTCGGGGTATTTGTTACAGAAAGAGTTGTAAAAGAATTTGGCTTTCCCGTGTCCGTGGTGCGTGGAGATAAAGTCTTTGATCGCTTGGGGTAATCGTAGTTTATCGGCCATTTTTAGTCCGTCGTTCACATGGGAGATGACGATTTGTGCGCTTTGTTCGAAGGAGAGCGGTGTGTGCGGATTGAATCCCGATTGATTCTCGGTGAAGAATGCCGGATTTTTGAGTTTCCCGATATCTTGATAAAGGGCTCCGGTACGAACCAATTGAGCCTTCGCTCCTATTTTATTGGCCGCCTCGGCCGCTAAGTTGGAGATTTGCAGGGAGTGTTGGAAGGTTCCGGGGCACTCTTCGGATAACTGTCTCAATATGGGATTGTTCACATCGGACAATTCGACCAGCGTGACTGTGGAGATGAACCCGAAGGCCTTTTCGAATATATAGATAAGGAGGTAGGCGAACAGCAGAAATACACAATTGACTCCGAAATAGATGAACATATTGTAATTCAGTTTCGAGAGGTCGCCTTCGGAAAGGAGTGTATATCCCACGTAGGCAAAGCAGTAGGCGAGGAAGACGAGCAGGGCGCAGCGCATGAGCTGGGAGCGGCGAGAAAGGTCGCTGAGGCTGTCGATGGCGGTCATGCCTACGATGAGCTGCAAGAAGATGAATTCGAGTGCGAACGGCGCCGTAAAAGCACAGATAAGTACCGTAATGAGGTGTACATAGAGTGCGGTGCGCGAGTCGAAGAAGGTGACCACGATAATGGGAATAATGGCGAACGGAACCAAATATATGCCTTGTAACCGAAATTCAGAAAGGAAAAAAGCTATCAGGGAGATGCCCACGATGAGCATCATCATAAAGCCGAGGGTACGCATCTCGTTGAAAGTCTGCGGACGGAACAGTGCCAAGAACAGATAGAAAAAAGAAAAGAGACAGGTGAATACGATGATTTGTCCCAGTATGGTGTAACCACGGTGGTCATTGCCGACGCTTTTTTTCAAGGTGACGGTTTCGAGCGATTTGAGAATGCGATAGGTTTGCGGCGTGATGATTTCACCCCGGTCGACAATGCGTTCTCCGGCTTGAACAATACCGTCGGAGAGAGCGATTCGTTGTAACAGATTGTCTTTGAGCCGGTCGGTCGTAATACTATCGAATGCGATATTTGTGTTTAGAAAATCGTTCAAGTTACAGGTTTGTAAAATATGATGCGAGTAGGAGTCGGGGAATTTATTGAGCATGTTTTCGTAGGCTTCCCGTGCAGATTGCAGTTCGGATACCGGTATTTCGCGCGCGACATTGTTTTCGAGGATTCGTATTTCCTTGAATTTTCCGGATTGCAGTTGGGTGTATGCTTCGGAAGAGACGATTCCTTTCCGATAGGCTTCTCGCAGAGCTTGGACCAAGTTCTTGCGGAGAGTCGGCGGGATAGACATTTCCGTATAGTTACTCAATGCTTTTTCGAAGTCGTCGACGGACTTTTTCTCTATCGATTCGTTGTGTGAGAAGACCGGTTGGAAGTCGAGCATGATGCTGTCGCGCTCTTGTTGAATGACGGCTTCGTCTTTATAAACGGGAAAGTCGAACGGAGCGGTGAGCAATCCGTACTTCCACGGTTTTCCTTCCTGAAAGGTGTAACGAAATTTTCCTTCTCTCGGGAAGAAATAGGTAACCAATGTCACTGCTGCCACGAAAAAGACAAATTGCAGGACACGTGTGCTGGACAGGAATTTTTGTATACGGTTTTTATCCATGATTCTACGGGTTATTCTTTACAGCGTGCGACCTTCTGTACGCCCTTTATTTTACGTAATTTATTACAAAGCGATTCTACGACGCGGGTGTCGTGCACCATGATGTTGACCGTCCCGGTGAATACTCCTTCGTTGGCTTTTATGGTGAGTCCTCTCATGTCGATAATCAATTCATTGGAAATCACCCGGGTGATTTCGTTGAGAATCCCTATCCGGTCGATACCTTGTATCTCTATCTTGGCCGGGAAAGAGAGCGATTCGCTGGCTTCCCACTGCGTGGACACCAACCGTGGGCCGAAGCTCGATTTCAGTCGCATGGCTACGGGACATTCTCTTTTGTGCACGACTACGGTTTCGTCGTCTTCCACATATCCCAAGACGTCGTCACCGGGTATCGGGCAACAGCAATCCGCTACTTTATAGTTTTTCACTCCGTTCTCGTCTCGCAGAATGTAGGTCTGTTTGCGGTCTATCGTAAGTTGCTGAGGAGTGACGGGTTTGGGCTGTTCGTTTTTCCCGTTGTTGCTGCCGAACGAAAGTTTCAGATACCGCATGAAAGGATTTTGACTTTTTCCCTTGATGATTTTTTTGATATTTTCGTTGGGGGTAATCTCGTCATTTCCTATTTTGTAGAACAGATCGTCCCGATGTCGTATGCCGAGGTTGCTTAATATTTTGGTTACTACATCGTTGTTGTATTCGATGTGACTGCTTTCGAAAAATTCTTTCAGAATTTTCTCTCCTTTCGCTATGATTTTTCGCCGGTCTTTCCGCAACGACGCCGTCAGTCTGCTTCGGGCTTTGGCCGTGGTGATGAAGTTGAGCCATTCCTCTTTGGGCGTTTGCGATTTGGAGGTGAGTATTTCCACTTGGTCGCCGCTATGCAGTTTTTGGTTCAGCGGTACTAGCCGGTGATTTACTTTGGCGGCGATACAATGGAAGCCGAGGTCGGAGTGCAGAGTGAAAGCCAAATCGAGCGCCGTGGCGTCTTTGGGCAATGTGATGAGCTCGCCTTTGGGCGTAAAGACAAATATCTCGGTACTGAACAGGTTGAGCTTTATCGTGTCGAGAAAATCGATGGCGTTGGGCTCGGGGTGTTCGAGAATGTCTTTGATGGTTTTCAGCCAGATGTCGAGTTCCGACTCTTCGTCGGAGTTTCCCACTTTGTATTTCCAATGGGCGGCGAATCCCCGTTCGGCGATCTCGTCCATTTTTTCACTTCGTATTTGTACTTCTATCCAATTGCCGTCGGGACCCATGACCGTGAGATGCAGAGCTTTGTATCCATTGGCTTTGGGGCGGCTCACCCAGTCGCGGGTGCGTTCGGGGTGCAGTTTGTAGATGTCGGTGATGACCGAGTAAATGGCCCAGCACTCTTTTTTCTCGTCGGCTTCGTTGGGGCATTTGAAAATGATACGAACCGCATAGAGGTCGTAGACTTCCTCGAAAGGTATGTGTTTCGACTCCATCTTGTTCCAAATGGAATAGATGGATTTTACTCGGGCTTTCATCTCGAATTCGAGCCCCATTTCTTTGAGCTTCGCGACAATCGGCTTGGAGAAGTTGTTGTAGATTTGTTGGCGCGATTCTTCGGTCTCGGCGATTTTCTGCTTGATTTGGTTGTAGGCTTCGGGGTGTTCGTATTTGAAGGCGAGGTCTTCCAACTCGGTCTTTATGGCGAACAATCCTAAACGGTGGGCCAACGGGGCATATATATAGAGTGTCTCGCCAGCGATTTTATATTGTTTGCTGGGGAGCATGGAACCGAGCGTGCGCATGTTGTGCAGACGGTCGGCCATTTTGATGAGGATTACCCGAATGTCTTCGGACATGGTAAGCAACAGCCGTCGAAAATTCTCGGCCTGAGCCGATGCTTGGTCGCCGAAAATACCGCCCGATATTTTGGTGAGCCCGTCGACGATGGATGCTATCTTTTTCCCGAAGTGGTTCTCGATGTCCTCGACGGTATATTCGGTGTCTTCCACTACATCGTGCAACAGGGCGGAGCATATCGATGTAGAGCCCAAACCTATTTCCTGACTGACGATACGAGCCACGGCGATGGGGTGCAGTATGTAGGGTTCGCCCGATCGTCGGCGTATTCCCTTGTGGGCTTCTTTGGCAAATTTGAACGCACGCTCGATAATCTCGACTTTCTTCCGGTGGTTGGAGTTGAGATATCCGTTGAGCAGTTCTTGAAATTTATCTTCGATAAGTTGCTCTTCGTTGGTGTATTGTTGATCGGACGTTTCCATAGTTCGAAATCTAAGAAAAACAAAGATAAAACAAGTCGGGAGCAAATGCAAATTTTATTCGAGAATTGAGGCGAATTGCCGAATCGGTGTGGCGAACCTGTCGATTTTCTTTTCAGAAAAACATTCTAACTTTCTCCCTACCGGTATTTTCTAACCCCTCCGGCACTTCGTGCCACCTCCCCCTATCGCTTTGCGACACCCCGTAAGGCTACGGGACACGGCAGGGGGAGAGGATTGAAACGTTACTTTGAGTGGCTTCACCCACTCCGGCTCTGCATGACATCTCCCCTATCGAATTTCACGTACCTCATTCGGGACGAATAAAGTTCACAAAGTTCTGTAAAAAAATACACACGAGCGGTTCGGTAGGTGGACTGTAACACTCGTCTAGGATAAGACCTAGAGTATGAGAGAAAACTCTATTCGGAAGTACACAGATAGAAATTCAAGACCGAAAAGGCAGGATTTCAAGTGGTGAAAGCCCCTACTGACAAGCCAAAATTAGTTTCTGTGATTAACCGTCAGTCCATATTTGAATGGTTCGAAGAGCAGTGCGATAAGCTACAACCTATAACATTGTCCCGTTCAGTCTCAATGTAAAGGTGTGTGAACAAAACTATAATTATAATCATACATCAAAAATAACAAAATGTTATTCGCGAATAATTGATAGATGGTATTTTATTGATACTTTTGTTGTAATTAGAGTTGTAAATTAGTGAATAATCTTTTTGAATCATATGCAAAATTTGATAAATGGACGTTGCGGTTGGTGTGGTACTGATGAACTTTATGTGGCATATCACGATAATGAATGGGGAAGATTAGTAAAAGAAGACAAGATATTATTCGAATTTCTCTTGTTGGAAAGTGCCCAAGCCGGACTAAGTTGGATAACAATATTAAAAAAACGCGAAGGCTATCGTGCCGCATTTCATAATTTCGAAATTGCAACAGTAGCACAGATGACCGAAGAAGATGTCGAACGGTTAATGCATTTTGACGGAATTATAAAAAACAGGTTGAAAATCAAATCGGCAATAACAAATGCAAGATTATTTATCGCCATTCAAAAAGAATTTGGGAGTTTCTTTAACTACATATTGTCATTCTTCCCCGATAATCAGCCAATAACCCATACATTTCATTCACTGAGCGAAATACCTTCTTGCTCACCCGAATCAGATGGAATAAGCAGAGATATGAAAAAAAGAGGGTTCAAGTTTTTTGGGACAACTACTTGCTATGCCTTTTTACAATCAACAGGATTTGTTAATGACCACTTACATGATTGTAATTACAGGAAGTAATAAACATAGGAGTGGAAGGTAATGCACAATTCTGTTCTCGTTACCGGGGGAGTAATAACACTTCTCTCCTATTTCGCTCCACTACCAGTATTTGCCAACCCCTCCGGCACTTCGTGCCACCTCGTAATGCCACGGGACACGGCAGGGGGAGAGGATTGAAAGTGGTGTTTCAGTTTCGGTATAAGGATACATTGTGCACTTCTCCCCTGTGTTTTGCAACGCAAAATATAGGGGAGAGACCGAAGAAACATTTGTTTCTGAGGAGAGGGGTTGAAAGATCGTTGTTCATTCTTCTCAGCAGCGAGAAGAACGAACCAAGAAGCGCCGCCGCAGTTATCGGGCTTTTCGGCTCGTCGCCTCGGTCGTCGTCGGGGTCTGCGGAACTCGCTTCGCTCAAACAGTCCTCGCCCTTTTTCCTCTGTCTTCCTTGCGTCTTCGCCGCCCGATAAAGGCGGAATTAACCGGTCCTTTTTCCGGTTTTATTCAACTTTCTTTTTTTAACCCCTCCGTCACTACGTGCCACCTCCCCTATTTGCCTGCGCCACACAGGGGAGGAGTGTGAGATTCAATATTTTTGTTCTATTATTGTGTTTAACCCCCTCCCCCTATATTTTCTTATGGAAACACAGGGGGAGAGAGGAGTTAGCTGCATAAAAATCACTTCTGAATTTCTACCGAGCCAAAATTTTTCTTGCTTTACAAGTTGCTCGACCCATCGGACCGGGTGAGGGTGTAGGTCGGTCTTTTCCCAATAAAACCGAGGCTGCCTGATGGAATAAAATCAAGCAGCCCCGTGTAGTGAAATTTTATGTTCCCCGTGATTAGATCGAGAGTTTTCTCAACGTGTTGAGTAATTCTCGGTCTATGGGTTTGTCGTTTTTGATAGCTTTATTGAAAGGAATATATTCTATTTCGTTGTTGCGGATACCGATCATGACATTACGTTGATCTTCGAGCAGGGCATCGATGGCGGCCGAACCCATGCGGCTGGCCAGAATGCGGTCGTGCGCCGTGGGTGAACCTCCCCGTTGAATGTGTCCCAGAATAGTTACGCGGACATCGTATTGCGGGTACTCTTTCTGTACCCGTTCTGCCAAGTGCATGGCTCCACCGGTGATGGGGCTTTCGGCTACCAACACGATACTACTGTTTTTCGATTTGCGGAATCCGTTCTTGATGAGTTCTTCGAGTTGGTCAACTTCGGTCGAAATCTCCGGAATAATAGCTGCTTCGGCTCCCGTAGCGATGGCTCCGTTCAAAGCGAGGAATCCGGCATCGCGACCCATGACTTCGATAAAGAAAAGTCTTTCGTGAGACGTTGCGGTATCGCGTATTTTATCGACGGCATCCATAATGGTGTTCAGTGCCGTATCGTATCCGATAGTGGTGTCGGTTCCATAGAGATCGTTGTCTATCGTTCCCGGCAATCCTACGATGGGATAGTTGTATTCGGTGGCGAAAATGCGCGCACCGGTCAATGTTCCGTCTCCTCCGATTACGACAAGGGCATTTATGCCTTCTTTGACGAGTGTGTCGTAAGCGACTTTTCGTCCTTCGGGCGTTTTGAATTCCTGACAGCGGGCTGTCTTCAATATCGTACCTCCCAACTGTATGATGTTACTTACGTTTTGCGTTTTGAAAGGGGTTATTTCTCCCGTAATCAAACCTTTATAACCTCGATAAATACCTTTTACCTCGAATCCGTTGTAGATGGCTGCACGGGTTACCGCGCGAATGGCCGCATTCATGCCGGGAGCATCGCCACCGGAAGTTAAAATACCTACACATTTAATTTGCGACATAACCTATATTGTTTAATTGATAGCAAAGATAGTGAAAGGTGAATGTAGAAAAAAGAGCTTGCGCTAATTTTATGCTACACCTCCTCCTATTTTTGCTTTTTGGGCAAATATAGAAATTAAAAGTCAAATACCGGTACAGTAGAGATGACGATATTGTGAAGAAATGTTTTCGTAATGCCGCCTCTTTTCTGTTTTTAGGGTCGAATGAACGATAATTTCTTGTCTTCTTCTGCAAATAGAATGGCCGTGTTTACCAGAGCCAGATGGGAATAGGCTTGGGGGAAATTCCCTAATTGTTCTTTGGTGTCGAAGTCCAAATCTTCGCTGAACAGACCCAAGTGATTGGAGCATTTCAGTATTTCGTCGAACAGGCAGCGGGCCTCTTCTTTTTCTCCTATGACGAAAAGAGCCCTCACGAGCCAAAAGGTGCATATCGTGAATGCCGAGGAGGGTAGTCCGAAGTCGTCTTTGCTGTTGTACCGGTACATCAAGCCTTTGTGTAACAACGCTTTTTTTATGGCTTTCACTGTTTGGTGATAACGAATGTCGTTCGCTTCGATGAAGCCGTAGGGTTCCATGAGGAGCAGGGAGGAATCTAAGGCCGTGTTTTCGTAGGTCTGGGAAAAACTGTGGATTTTTTCTTTCCAGCCGTGAGTCATCACATCGGTTTTTATCTTGTCGGCTTCTTTCTGCCAGCGTTCGATATATTTGTATTTTTTTAGCATATTGGCGATTTTCGTTCCCCGATCCAAAGCGACCCAGCACATTACTTTCGAGGAGACGAAATGCTGGCTTTCCCCTCTGATTTCCCAGATTCCTTTGTCCGGTTCTCTCCATTCCTCTTCGACTGTGGCGAGAATGCTCTTCACCATTTCCCACATGTCTTCTATCTCGTCTAACGTCCCCGGCATGAGTCGATAGTATTGGTAGATCAAGTCCATGAGATAACCGAACGAGTCGTTTTGCCTTTGGTGATAGGCATCGTTTCCTATTCTCACCGGTTTGGAGTTTTTATATCCGTCGAGGTGGTCCAGAATGATTTCTTTTAATTGCCTTTCTCCGCGAATGCCATACATGATTTGAAAAGACTCGTGCTTGGCGACGAAGGTGGATTGAATGAATTTCATAAATCTGCGAGCCGCTCCTGCATGCCCGATTTGGAAGAGGGTCTCGATGGACATGGATGCATCTCTCAACCAACAAAAACGATAGTCCCAGTTGCGGACGTCACCGACGGTTTCGGGCAGGCTCGTAGTGAGTGCCGCCAATACGGCTCCGTTGTAATAAGACATTAACTTCAATACTAACAGACTTCGTTCTATAACGTCGTTGTAGAGCGAGTATTTTTTAGTCCGGTTCGTCCAGTTGAGCCAATAGACCAGTGTGCGGCAATATTCGAGCTTTTCCCGTTCGATGTCTATCGGAATCACCTTTTCGTTGTATGACAGCAGGAAAAATTCATCTCGTTGGAGCGTGATTTCCTTTTTTTGTTCGATGTCTTGTAAAGACAGGGAAGAGTATAGGTATTGTCGGTCTTTGTTCTCGGACGAACAATAAGTTTCGATGTATTCGTCGGTAATGTTGTGTATGACTTTTCCCCGTGCATAATCGGGAGCCGGATTGTAATTTACTTTAAACCGGGGTGTCCCTTTTATCCAACGGATATAACGATATATTTCTGCGGGCAGATAGTGCTCTTTTTCATAGGAACGGTAGCACGGCATGAAGTCGAGCACGACAAATTCTCCTTCGTCGGAAGAGAAATGGGTGGATAGTATATTGGTATGAGGTACATAAGATTGCGAGATGTGATATTCGTTCGACACTTCGAATCCGAAACAACCGCCTTTGTCCTTATCGAGCAGTGCCGCGAAGATAGAGGGCGAATCGAAGTCGGGGAAACACAACCATTCGATATTCCCTTTTTCCGATATGAGCGCTGCCGTCCGGCAGTTTCCAATTACACCATAGTTGAGGTTATTCATCGGTTTTATTTTAAGTTTAATAGTTCTTTAAAGAAATGTAATGCGGAGTTCAATCCTTTTCGGACTTTATCGTTGGTCGACGACTCGCCCGAAATATTTACCAATGTTTGCAACAGAGGAAGGACTTGTTCCTGCGATGGCAAGTTGTATCTGGCGGTTTCGGAGACGTAGCCCACTTTTATGGTTGCCGCATTTTTTGGCAGGGCTTTGAACATATCTTCGTCGGTGGTGTCGTCGCCGATAGCCAGAATGAAATCGTAATATTCTTTTTTGAGTTGGCGGGAAACTTCCGAGCCTTTGTTGTAATCGGGCGATTTTATTTCGATCACTTTGTCTCCCTGAATGATTTGCAATTTCTGTTGTATACAGATAGAAACAAGTTCGTTGGCTAATTGTTGGGCTCGCAAAGTTCCCAGCCAAGCATCGCTTTCCCGATAGTGCCATGCGATGGCGGTTTCTTTGACTTCCAGACGCGAACGGGGTGTTTTCGCTACGAATAGTTTGAGGATAGATAACAAACCTGCGCTCCATACCGGTTTGTTGATGTTTTTGTGCCATAGCCCGTTTTCCCGATAGAATGCTCCATGCTCCGCAGCTATCGAGACCGGAAGGTTTCCCAGCCATTTTTCCAATGTGAAGTGATCGCGTCCGCTATTGATAACGATGTGGTTGTCGGAGTCTTCACAAAGTTTTTGTAGCGTTTCTATGAGTTCGGGTGTCGGCTCGGCATCTTCGGGGCGGGGTTTGAGAGCCGCCAATGTTCCGTCGTAGTCCAAAAGAATGAGCCGTTTTTTCGCTCTATTGTACTCTTGTTTGATAGAGCCTATCGCGTTTGCTGTAATCTGTTTTTTGCGGAAGGAGATATTCTTGCGGCAAATATCGATCCACTCGTCGGTAAAGTCGGCAGCCCATTTGTCGACGGTTTGGGTCGAGATGATTTTCTGCATGTTTTGCAGCCGTCGCAACTGTTCCTCTACGGGCATTTCCAATGCTTGACAAATTGCCCGTTCGATTTGTCCCGTGTCATTGGGATTGATTAACAGAGCGTCGGTCAATTCGACGGCTGCTCCTGCCATTTCGCTAAGAATCAATACTCCGGGATTTTCGCTTTTGGCGGCTACATATTCTTTGGCTACCAAGTTCATTCCGTCCCGGAGGGGGGTCACAAGTGCTATGTCGGCCATGTGGTACATGGCTGTCAGTTCCTCGAAAGAAAATCCGTGATAGAAATAATATACCGGAGTCCAATCCATCGTGGAATACGCCCCGTTGATGGAGCCTATTTCTTCGTCTATTTTGGTCTTTAATTGGGCGTAACTGCCTACGTGGTCGCGCGAGGGGACTATGATCATAGCCAAAGCGACCTTGCCATGATATTCGGGGTGATGTTCGAGGAAGGCGGCGAAGCCTCGCAGCCTGTGCAGGATTCCTTTACTGTAATCGAGGCGGTCCACGGAGAGAATCAACTTGTGATCTCCGAACAGTTTTCTCGTGCGGTCGACCGCTTGACGGACTTCCGGTTGTGTAGAAGCATTGTGGTACAGGTCGTAATTAATCCCCATAGGAAGGGCATCTATTCGTACGACCCGATTGCCTAACTGTATTTCGTCCAATTTGAAATTCATGCGCAGCACGCGTTCTACCGCACTGATAAAGTGTCGCATGTAGTCGTGAGTGTGAAAAGCTATGAAATCGGCTCCTAACAGACCTTTGAGAATCTCGGCCCGTTCGGGCAATATGCGGAAGAGTTCATAGGACGGGAAAGGTATGTGATGAAAATAGCCTATGCACAAGTCGGGAACGGCTTCTCGAAGCATACCGGGCAATAACATCAGTTGATAATCCTGTACCCATACTTTATCTTCGGGGCCTATCAGCCGGCAGATGGTTTCACAGAATCGCTTGTTTACTTCTCGGTAGGCTTGCCAGAAAGTGTCCTTGTACAATGTATAGGCAAAGAAATAGTGGCACAGCGGCCAGATGGTACTGTTGCTGTAACCTTCGTAATAATTTTTTATCTGGGTGTCGGACAGGAATACGGGGTGAAAGTTTAGTTCTTCCAATTTTTCCCCGATCGCTTGTTTGTCGCTATCATTATCCACACAAATTCCCGGCCACCCGATCCAATGCTTTTCGTAAGCAGTTTGAAGAGAATCGAGCCCCGTTGCCAGTCCGCCTTCGCTTCGGGTGAATGAAAACGTTCCGTTTTTTTCGCTTACCTTGACCGGCAGTCTGTTTGATATGATGTAGAGTTTCATATCTCTTGCACGACAAATGGCAGACCATTTTTGTGGGGATATGATTAAATTGTTGATTATTATGGTGATAGTCGGTTTTTCGGAGCGCAAATGCCTTTCATTTTGATAAACTATTTACCAAAATGAAAGGTAGGGGTAGAATCTATTTTTGTGTAGAGTATCGAAGTAAACTTATCCGGGCTGAGCCGGATTATGCTTGCTTTTGGGTATTCACAGAAATACGGTCGGTCATCGGGTGGCAGTAGAGCCGGTCGTTTCCAATAACCGGGTTATGTATTCTTGGACTTCGGTCATGAGCCAGCGGGGGGTGGAGGTAGCTCCGCAGATACCTATGCTCTCTTTTCCTTCGAGCCATGTGGGGTCTATTTCGCTGATGTCGGAAACGAGTCGGGATTGGGGATTGACTTGCAGGCATTCTCCGAAAAGCACCCGTCCGTTGGAGCTCTTTTTCCCGCAAACGAACAGGATAAGGTCGTGTCGGCGGGCAAACTCCCTGATATTGGGAATGCGGTTGGCGACTTGCCGACAGATGGTGTCGAACGATTCGAATTGTCCATCGGGTTTCAGCTGTTTTATCTCGTCGACGATGTGGCGGAAACCTTCTACCGACTTAGTTGTCTGGGAATAGAGCAACAGTTTTTTGCGGAGGTCTATCTTGTCGAGGTCTTTGTCTCCCTCGATGACGACGGCTTTGCCGTGGGTCTGTCCCACCAGTCCGTTGACTTCGGCGTGTCCGGTTTTGCCGTAGATAACGATTTGCGCCTCTCCGGGAGGGTTGGAATCGTATGCGGTTTTGATTTTACGTTGCAGTTGCAACACGACAGGGCAGGTGGCGTCAATGATTTCGATGTTGTTCTCGGCGGCGATTCGGTAGGTTTCGGGAGGTTCGCCGTGGGCTCGCAGCAATACTTTCACGTCGTGCAACTGTTTGAGTTGCTCGTGGTCTATGGTGATGAGCCCTTTGGCTTTGAGTCGTTCCACCTCGTTGCTGTTGTGTACGATGTCGCCGAGGCAGTAGAGTCGTCCGGTGCGGTCGAGTTCTTCTTCGGCCTTGCGGATAGCCGTGACTACACCGAAGCAGAAACCCGAATGTTCGTCTATTTCTATGCGTGCCATAACCTGTCTCCTTTCTACCTTTGCGGGTGGTTTATCGAAGTTTTTTGACGGTTTCTTTGTACCGGGTCATGAGCCATGCGTCCTGCTCGGCGATTGTCATGTGGGAATTGTCGAGTTCTATGGCATCGTCGGCTTTGCGCAAAGGACTTTCTTTACGGGTCTGGTCAATGTGGTCGCGTTTGTTGATGTTGGCGACCACTTCGTCGAAATCGACATCGATACCTTTCGCCCTCAGTTCGTCGACGCGTCGTTGTGCCCGAGTCTCCGCCGAGGCCGTGACGAATATTTTCAGTTCGGCATGGGGGAATACAGTCGTGCCTATATCGCGCCCGTCCATGACGATGCCTTTCCGTCCGCCCATCTTTTGCTGTGCGGCGACCATCGCCGTGCGCACGAAAGGTATGGCACTAACGGGGCTTACCTTGTCGGATACTCGCATGGAGCGAATTTCACGCTCTACGTCGATTCCGTTTAGGAATGTGTGTGTCATACCCGTTTCGGGATCGGGGCGGAAATCGATTTGAATGTCGTCCATGAGGGACCTCAGCGTATCGGTATCGACCGTGTCGCCGTCGATGAGACCGTGGTCGAGGCAGTAGAGGGTGACGGCGCGGTACATCGCGCCACTGTCGATATAAATGTAGCCTATGTTCCGGGCAAGAGCTTTCGCCATCGTACTTTTCCCACACGAAGAGAAGCCGTCGACGGCGATGATTATCCGAGGTTCAGGTTTATTCATAAGCATTTATTTTTTGAATTCGAAAAGATTGGTCGAGAGGTTGACCATGAGCGTGGTCGCTCCCGTGTGTTGTTGTGCGAGGGCGACACCTATGCCGAACATGCGGACTTTGATTCCGCCACCTATGCTGAATCCGGAGAGAAAGTTACGGTGAGCGGTGCGCATGTCGGTGCGGGTTTTGTAGTTGTACCCCACTCCTATGTAAATGCGGTCGGTGGGCAGGAACTCCACGCCGAAAATGAGGTGGCGGAAAAGGTTGTCCACGAATCCGCTTTTTTCAACGATTTCATCGCTCCCGGTGTAAGAGCTGCTTTCGATGGCGGGGTAGGGAAGTTTCCACCTTGTGAGGTTACGAGCGGTGACCGATACCCGTATGGGCGCATGTTCGAGGCTTTGCGTATAGCCTATCTGCAAATCGAACGGCATGCGTTCGAAAGTGTCGTTGTAACGTTTGATTTGTCCACCCAGATTGCGTGCTACCAGCGAGAGCGAGAGGTCGTTGTCGGCGTTGTAGTAGTTGAGGCCGAGATCGACGGCAAGCGCCCAAGAGGTGTATTGTTCGTAAGAGGAGTAGATGACTTTGGCATTGACTCCACCCCGCAAGGTCGTGGTGATGTCGTGGGCGTAGATACCGTTGAAGACGATGTCTTTGGGTGAAAATTCACCGGTGATCACGCCGGTTTCGTCGGCACTTTTCATTTTGCCGTACCCGTAGTATTGTATGCCGGCCGCCCATGCTCCCCGTTCTCCGGCCGCCTTTCCGAAAGTGGCTCCTGCCAGATTGATTTCCCCGACGTATTTCATGTAGTTCAGCCCGAGTTGTAAATCCGATTCGGGTCCCATCAGAGCCGGGTTTTGATTGACGAGGTTTATATCTTCGTCGATGACGGATATATTGGTTCCTCCCAACGTATAGGCGTGGGTAGAGGTGGGGATATTGAGAAAGTCGAACGAGCTTTTCCCCTCTTGTCCCCTCCCGGCGAAGCATGTAGTGACAGTCGCCAGAAGAACCGTTATATATCGAAACGTATGTGTCATAATTGTTTTCGGGTTTCAAAGATAGCCAAAATTCCCGGTCGGCAGAAAGTCGCGTGATTGAATTTTGCTTTCGGCAGAATGGTTCCCGATGATTTATTAACGGGAAAAAGGACAATAAAGTATGTGGCGGAACGAGTTTGTATCGGAACTTTATTCGTATTATATTGTGAGTTATGTTTGCTCGAATCGATGGAAATCGTTAATTTTGAACTCTGTTCTATGTAAAACATAAAAATTTTCAAGTAGTTTATGGAAAAACTGCAAAGATATTTCGATGCGATAGAAGCTGAACTTTCGAAGATAGAATATGCCGCCGAACCCGATGGATTGTATGCTCCCGTGCGTTATGAGTTGTCGTTGGGCGGTAAGCGCGTGAGGCCGTTGTTGACGTTGCTTGCTTGCGAGATGTTTGCGGGCGATTATCGTCGGGCATTGAATGCGGCGATGGGGTTGGAAGTGTTTCACAACTTCACGCTGTTGCATGACGATGTGATGGACAAAGCCGACGTGCGCCGGGGTAAACCCACGGTGCATAAGGTGTGGGACGAGAATACGGCCATACTTTCGGGCGATGCTATGGAGATCATCGCTTTCCGTTATATCGCCCGCACAGAGGCTCCGCACACGGGGGCTGTCGTCGAGTTGTTCCTGAAAACGGCTCTTGAAATTTGCGAGGGTCAGCAATACGATATGGAATTCGAGCGTCGGGACGATGTGACCGAAGCGGAATATATCGAGATGATTCGCCTGAAAACAGCCGTGCTGTTGGGGGGAGCGTTGAAGATAGGGGCGATTATAGGCGGAGCGAGCGAGACGGATGCGGATTGTATCTACCGTTTCGGCGAGTCTTTGGGACTGGCGTTCCAGTTGCAGGACGATTGGTTGGACGTGTATGGCGACCCTGCCCGTTTCGGGAAAAAGATAGGAGGCGATATTCTGAATAACAAGAAAGCGTATATGCTCATCAATGCCCGGCAACGGGTTGAAGGGAAAGATGCCGAGGAGTTGTCCCGCTGGTTGAGCGCAGCCGAATACGATCCTTCCGAGAAGATAGCTGCTGTGACGGCGTTGTACGACCGTGTCGGTGCAGGCGATTTGTGTCTGCGGCAGGTCGACGAATACAGTCGTCGGGCGATAGAGGCTTTGCGGCAAATCGGAGTGGACGAAGCGGCAAAGCAGCCCTTATACGATTTGGCGAATTCATTGATAAAACGAGATCACTAAAATTTTTCAGAAACAATGCCTTACCGCCGGTTACCGAATACAGACAAAGCCCGCCTTGCCGCTCTCGAAAAAGCGGTGGCGATGGAGCACGAGTGCGATGTGGACAAGCAGGCGGCTTCGTATAAAACGCTGAACGAGGCCCGCGTTCTTTTGAGACGTTTCAAAAGTGCCGTCGAGCAGTTCCAGTATTGCTATACGGCTCAGGCCGAGGCCAACCGACAATATCAGTCGCATTTGAAGACGGCCCGGTTGTACATCTCGCATTTCATACAGGTGCTTAATTTGGCGGTGTTGCGTAACGAGGTGCGTAAGGAACACAAGTTGTTTTACGGGCTCGACCCCGAAGATTTTGCCGTGCCCGAGCTGACCGGCGAGAAGCACATTCTCGTTTGGGGAGAACGTCTCATCGAGGGGGAACGCGAACGGGTGTCGCACGGAGGCGCACCTATTTATAACCCTACGATCGCGAAAGTGACCGTGCATTACGATATTTTCAAGGAAGCCTATCGGGAACAACAGAATTATAAACTGAATACGACTCGTTCCCAGTCGGGATTGGATGCCTTGCGCGAGGAGGCGGACCGGATTATCTTGGATTTGTGGAATCAGGTGGAAACGTATTACGCCGATCTCCCTGCCGAAATCCGTTTGAACCGTTGCCGGGCTTACGGCGTAGTATATTATTATCGCAGTGGAGAAAAGCGACCCGAAGATGATTGATACTCACACGCATATTTATCTGGAAGAGTTTGACGAAGACCGTGTCGAGGTGGTGCGCCGCGCCCGTGAAGCGGGAGTCGAACGAGTGATATTGCCCAATGTCGATTTCGACACGGTGCAAGCCATGCATGCCACGAACGATTTGTTTCCTGGTTATTGCCGTATGGCTATGGGGCTACACCCCACGTCGGTGGAGGCCGATTATCGGGAGCGACTTGGACAGGTGAGAGAGCTGCTTTTCTCCGGGGAGTATTGCGCCGTGGGTGAGATAGGGCTCGATTTGTATTGGGACAAGACCTATGCCGAGGAGCAGAAAGAGGCTTTTGTGATGCAGACGGGGTGGGCGGCAGAGTCGGGTTTGCCGGTGATTATTCATTGCCGGGAGGCATTCGACGAAATATTGGCTCTGTTGCAGTCGGGCAGAGTGCCGGCATTCCGAGGGGTGTTCCACAGTTTCACGGGGTCGGCCGAACAGGTGCGTCTGCTGAGGGGAACCGGTGACTATTATTTCGGGATAAACGGCATCGTTACTTTCAAGAACGCTCATCTCGAAGATATGGTACGAGAAGTAGGCATCGGGCGTATATTGCTCGAAACCGATGCTCCGTATTTGGCTCCCGTGCCTTATCGAGGCAAGCGGAACGAACCTTCGTATTTGCCTTATATGGCAAAGCGAATAGCCGAAATTCTGGATATTACGACTGCCGAGGTGGAGGAGGCTACCACGGCCAATGCTGTGCGATTGTTCGGAGAAGGGTGATTCCCGGATAATGGGAAGAGCCGGCTTTCATGCTATGTATAGGGGGAATGTGTTTCATCGGGCTTTCCTCGAAAATAATTCCCGAATTTTGTTTGAAGAGGGTTAAAACAGTCGTTTGGAGCCGAGGCATGAAAAAAAGGCGTGAAATATTTGGGGAAATGTAAAAAAAAGCATAAATTTACGGAGAGACACAAAATCACGATACTATGAAAAGATCCCTCCGCTTTTCAATGAGTTTGTCTATACTCTTTTTGTCACCCATGTCGGCGATAGTGTCGGCTGCCGTCGATATTCCTTTGAGTTTGTCGTCTGAAAAGAATTATATCGTGGAGGTCGTTCTTCCCGGCGGTAGTACGTCGGCGAATATAGAGGACGGCCGGATAACTGCCGAAGGGGCTTCGCAGGCGCTTGCGACCGTGGTCTATTATGACGGGCTGGGTCGTCCCGAACAGACTTCCCGAGTGGGTTTCACGGCAACGGGCGCCGACCTGCTGTCCACGGTTAGTTACGACGAGGCCGGGAGAGAATATCGTCAAGGGCTTCCCACACCCGTATCGGGGAACAACGGCTGTTATGTGAATCCTTCTACATACGGGCAGACGGCTCAAAGTTATTATGGAGACACATATCTCTATCGGGAGACTTTGTACGAAAACTCACCGTTGAGCCGGACAGTCGGTGTGAAAAATCCCGGAGCTGTTTGGAACGCTCACCCGAAGACTGCTGCATATCGGTGCAATACGGCAGGAGAGGTCGTTCTTTTCCGAATTTCGTCCGATGGGGTACAACGAGTGGGGCGGTATACCCCGGGTGCTCTTTATGTTACTCGCGAAACCGACGAGGACGGAATTTGGCAAGAGAGTTTCACCGATAAATCGGGTCGAGTGGTTATGACCCGTCAGGGAAACGGTTATGACACTTACTACATTTATGACGACCACGGCAGGCTGTGCTACGTACTGCCCCCGATGGCTGTGGACGGAATGTATAATACCGGCAATTATCCCGACAGCCACACTCTTTTGCAACAGTATGCCTATCTCTATAAATACGACGACCGGGGGAACTGCATAGGGAAGCGTTTGCCCGGTTGTAAATCGATACAGATGATTTACGATAGGGCTAATCGGTTGGTCATGAGTCAGGACGGCAATCAACAGAGCGAAAGTCTCTGGACCATAACCAAATATGATGCCCTCTCCCGAGTGCTGTATACTTATGAGGCGAATCCGCTTCGCAGCCCCGGAGACTTGCGCCAGTATTGTAAAGAAAAATTGTTTGTCGAGGAACGTGCCGATAGTTATACTGCGTGGCCGGGTATGGGTTATACCCTCAGGATTCTGCTGCCTGCCGCCAATGATTACCGGTTGCTCACGGTCAATTATTACGACGACTATTCTTTTTTGTACATCGAGGGGACGGCAGCTTCGCAGCTTGCCTATCGGAGTAAGGAGGGATATGGTGCGGCTTATTCCTCGGCCAAAGGTTTGCTGACCGGGACGCAGGTGTTCGACTTGACGGACAGGAGCAAATATGCGATTACCGTTTATTATTACGATGAATATGGAAATCCCGTACAGACACGCACTCGGCATGTATCGGGTGATTATGAAATGACTTATGCTCAATGCGACCTTTCGGGAAATATTCTTAAATCATACACGGAACATTTGGATTCCCGGGGGCGTTTATCGGTATCGGAGTCCGTAGAAAATACTTATGACCGCTCGGGACGCCTCACCCGCACCGATTATGCGGTTAACGACTCTTTGTCTACCGATTGGATATATGAATACGACGAGTTGGGACGGATATCCAGCAAAAGTATCGACGGAGGACTGACGCATGCTAAATATCGGTATAATTTGCAGGGTTGGATCACTCGGATAGAAGATGTCGATTTTGTACAGAATTTGTATTACGAAAACTTTATGGGAAACTATGGGAAAGTTCGTTATAACGGAAATATATCGGCGATGAATTGGACATATCGCACCGATACCGACACGATTGTGAACGGCTATCGCTTCACTTATGATGCCTACGACCGGCTGGCTTCGGCCTATTCGGTGACAGGCAGTGATTTTTCCAGCGGCCGTTATCATGTCGAATATGAATATGACAAGCATGGTAATATGGTAAATTTGTATCGCAATGGGGGAAGGGGCGGAATGATAGACGAGATGAACTGGTTTTATGAAGGGAATAGGGTAGTAGAGATTACCGATATGGTGGGAGAACAGGGGCGATACGACATGAAAGAATATCGGGACTATAATCATAACGGACTCGATTATTTTTACGACTCCAACGGAAATATGACGGCTGACCTCGACCGGGATATTGTCGCCATACGATACAATTTGCTGAATCTGCCCGACACCGTGCAGTTCCGCAACGGGTCGGCTATCGTGAATTATTACACCGCCGACGGCAAGAGAACCGGCAGTAAATACCTCACACCACTGACAACAGTCGTTATCCCCGCGGGTCAGACCTTCGGCAGTACATCGGGGACTGCGGCCATGAGCAGTCATGTTACGACACGTCGGGGTTCTTTGGAATATGCGGGAGCCGATTTCGAGAGCGATACCCTGATACGAATTCATAACGGCGACGGCTATTTGGATTGTTCGGAACAAGATTTCCGGTACTTCGTGCGGGATTATCAAGGGAATATCCGCACCGTCTACGGCAGTGCGGTAGCAAAACTAATACCAGTGGAACCTCCTTTTTCCTTGACGATCCGGGGGGCGATAGGCGGAGATAAACCACCTATTCGCCCAACCCCCATAGAGCATACCGTCACCTACCAACGTATGCAATACTATCCTTTCGGCCTTCCTTATGAAGCCCATTACCAGCCCGAAGAACAGCCGTACAAATACGGAGGAAAGGAGTTTATAGAGCTGCACGGCTATGACAGTTACGACTTCGATGCCCGTATGTACTATCCGGCTCTCTGCCGATTTATGACGATGGATCCTCTCTGCGAGAAATATTATTCCATCTCGCCTTATGCTTACTGTAATAACAATCCGGTGAATTATATAGACCCGGACGGGAGAAAGGTAGAAGCGGATAAACTTTCCCAAAAAAACATCAGTAATACACTAACAAAGCAAGAGGTAAAGTTTATAAGATTTGACAAAAGTGGAGTACTTGATATAAGAAGATTGAACAAATCGAAAAGTTTCTCCGAAAATATGACAGCCTTGAAAGCATTAGCGAATAGTGAGGTAGTATATAGTTTTCAAGTTAAGGACAAAGATCACGCAGGTTTTGCTTACTACGATAATTCCTCAACAGGAGGAAATTTTTATAGAGGTACAACTGAAATGCCGAATGCAGAGTCGAATCCTTCGCCTGACAATAAAGTATATGTTCTTGTTGGAAAAAATTTGAATGAGAAACAGCAAGTAATGACTACCGCACACGAGGCTTTTGGGCATGCCTATTTTTACGAAGTTTATCGCAACGTAGTAAAAGCAAGCCATACGTATAAACCAGAAGTTCGTGTGATCTGGGATGAGGAATTACATATGAATATTTTTGAAATTACAAAAGTTCCTACAAATCTTATTTTGGAAAATCAAATAAAAACAGTTGTAAAACAAGCAGAAAATAATTATGAAGAAAAGAAGAACCCGTGAAGTATTATTAATGGTATTGTTCTTTTGTTTGACAAATATTGCTTTTGGTCAAATTCAAACAAAAACAGATACGATATTGTGCCATAACAAGAATCTGATTATTAAGTATCCAGCAATCCACAAAATTAATGTTGTCAATTATGAAGAGGGTTATTTCAAAATAATAAATTGCGTTTTAGATTCTGCTGCAATAATAATACATTGTGGAAGTATGATAAATTTACCTTTGACAGATTTGTCGGATAAAATAATATGTAGTGAATTTGTACTGGGTAAAGATGTTCGTAGTATAAGAGGGTACTATATGACAGATAATGGAAAAAAATATTTTAGAGAAGATAATTATTTCAAATATGGTATTGCCATTGTCTATGAGCATGTAGGAGAAACAAAATTGAAATCTTATGAACATTTTTTCGACGACATAAAAATACAATAAGAACACTGCCTATGAATAGCATTAGTAATAATGTATCTTTTCAAATATACAATAATGAAAACGAATATATGAAAGTAACTTCAAATTGGTAATTTATGGCAACTTTTAAAATGGATAGAATAATGGGATTAGTAGTAATATGTATAAATGTATTGTTGCTAATTCAATCACTATATTTGCTTTATGCTTACAATCTTACAAATAGGTTGTTTTTATTTATGTATCCGAATTGGGTATTATTGATAAATGCTTTGCTGGCAGTAATTGGGAATTATACGCCAATACTTGTAATTAAAAATAAAATTGGATTGAGAACTTTTCTGAAAACGACATTGCTATTTTGGTTAATTGTTTTTTAATTATTGTCTTTTCCCAGTTATATATTAAGAAATCTTTTTAATTTGTCAAACGGTGCAGGAGGCTCTTGGTAACACTTATGAATAATAAAAAATTAAATAAGATATTACAGTACATATTTATACTATTTTCTTTGATAGTAATTGTTTATAGTGTTTTATTTATTATCAATCAGGAAATTAATATAAAGTATTATTTTGAAGATTACTTACCTAACGGCAGTAATAATTTAATTCCTATTTGTCAAAAAGACTTTTTTTTAGAGTTGATATTATATGCTAAAGTTCTTCTTTTTTATGCTATATACGGATTAATTTTATCAATCTATTGTATAAAGAAATCTCAATATCAAACAAAGAAATAAAATATTTATATCCTTAAAATAATCCATTATGAAAAAGTCGATTTTAATATTCCCGATTCTGTTTTTGCTTTTACCCTTTTTGGGGAAGAGTGAAGATAATGAAAATTCAATCGAATCGATATATGTGCTATATTACAACTATTCATTTAACAGTCCGGTGGCCATAGATTGCGACTGTCTGAGAAAAAGAATGATCGGACCATTCATCGATATTACCGATAGTGGTCTGATAGAGTATCCGGACTCAATGGGCATAGTTGACACTCTATTGACCGATCCGAAGCTGTTGAGGGAAGTTCATGACGAGTTGAAAAAACTAAACCCCAACGCTAACCCTTATCCTCCTGATATTCGAGCATCCTATACCTTACGTTACAAGGACGGCTCAGAAGAAAAAATATGTATGGGTGAGTATGATCACTTTTGGTTTAGGGGGAGAAGCTATACCAACAATCGGTTGTTGTATTTACTGAGAAAAAGCATAGACTATTATAGAATAGTATGGGAGCCTATGTTAGATGGGCTTGAAGAGTTAAACGATACTACATTTGAACGAGAACCGGTAGTGGGGAAACACGGCATGGTTTATTAAATTAGGCAATGGTAACCTGTGGCAGTAGTCGTGCAGCGTCTCGATACCTCCCTTCGGGGGGTATTTTCCGCAGCCGGAAATACACCAACTCAAAAAGCAAATAATTTAGGGAAATGTTAAAAATATGCAAGAGTGATGAAAACAATGGTCTATGTATTTTTCTCGTTTTTCATGTTTTGTGCTATGAATTTAAATGCACAGAGTCCAATAGAGATTGATACCGTATCGTTG
>ENA-ORKV01001023-ORKV01001023.1-human-gut-metagenome-genome-assembly--contig:-NODE-1023-length-24823-cov-5.012325_pt1 | contig 24823 bp, 28 predicted proteins | sample MGYA00243058_ERZ508805 | MGnify/ENA primary metagenome ERZ508805 (study PRJEB26277, sample SAMN04329770) | human gut metagenome | biome: human-associated habitat | host: Homo sapiens | place: USA... | reverse complement strand
CTGGTGGTACAACAGATTATACTGCTTTATCAAATAAACCTCAAATCAATGGAATTGAATTAAGTGGAAATAAAACAGCTACTGATTTAAACCTACAATTATATACTATACTTGCAGACAATACAGATTTTAATACAATAGAAGAAACTGGACTGTTTAAATTTACTATTATAGATGGGTCAGTCAATTTAAATCAACCGATTTTAAATCAACAAAATAAAACCTATAATGTTTCCTGTATTATGTATGATTCAGAAAAAACAAACGGTATTCAAACAGTATATTCAAGAGAAGAAATGAGCTTTCCTGTATATGGACGTATTAAAGATAATAATGTATGGCAACCTTGGTATCAAATCGCTGGTTCAGGATTAGATATGCCTTCTAAAAAAAGTATAGATATTTCTTTACAGCCATCAGAATTTACATATACTGCTCCTGCTAATGGATATATCTATTTAGATAAACAAGCACAAGTGCAACAATATATACAAATTTTAGAAGAAAATAATATTTATGGTCAAACTGTATATGCTCCGATAGAAAATAGTAGATTATCTATAATGTTACCAATTAAAAAAGGTTCAATAGTTAATATTGCTTATACAGCAGATGGTGCGACAAATGCTTTTAAATTTATATATGCCAATTCTGAAGTTCCGATGAATGAAAGATAATTTTTAAATAACATAGCATTCTTACAAAGGGTGCTATTTTTGTATTCAATAAATATTATTATAATTAATTAATAATATTTAAGGATTAAAAAATGGCAACAAAATTACAAGTTAGACATGATTCAACAGAAAATTGGTTATCTACAAATCCTGTTTTAGAAATGGCAGAACCAGGCTATGAAACAACAACTAATAGATTAAAATTAGGTGATGGTTTAACAGCTTGGAAAGATTTACCTTATTTAAAAGGTGAAACATATGATGATACAAATATTAAACAAGAAATTTCTGAAATTAATACAAAATTAGAAACAAAAGCTAATAGTGTTGATGTTTATACAAAAACAGAAATTGAAAATTTAAAATATATTGATGAAGATGAATTGGCTTCTAAAAATTATATGTCAAAAGATGAAGCATTAGATGAATTTAATACAAAAACTGAAATAACAGAAATGTTAGAAAATTATGTTCCAGTAACAAGAACAATTAATGCTAAAACATTAAATGCAAATATTGTTTTAACTGCTTCTGATGTCAATGCCTTACCAGCTTCAACAAAAGTTCCAACTAAAACAAGTGAATTAGATAATGATATGGGATTTTTATCAGCTGTTCCTGCTGAATATGTTACAGAAACAGAATTAAAAGCAAGAGGTTATGCAACTACAAATGATGTTAATGATATGTTAGCTGCAAAAGCTGATAAAGATTCATTAGCAGAAGTTGCAACTTCTGGTTCATATAATGACTTAACAGATAAACCAGCTATTCCTTCTGAATATACATTACCAATTGCTTCTTCATCAGTTTTAGGTGGTATAAAAGTTGGTTCTGGATTAGCTGTAAGTGAAGATGGAACTTTAAGTTCAACAACTTCTGGTGGTACAACAGATTATACTGCTTTATCAAATAAACCTCAAATCAATGGAATTGAATTAAGTGGAAATAAAACACTTGACCAATTAAATATTCAAGTAAAAGGAGATTATGTAACAACTTCTTCATTGAATGAAAGTTTGAATTTAAAACAAGATAAATCAGATATGAGTAACTATGTTACTACAACATCTCTTTCTTCTGAATTATCAACAAAAGCTGATAAAACCGAATTAACAAATTATTTAACAAAAACAGATGCATCATCTACATATGCAACTAAATCAACAACTTTAGCTGGTTATGGAATTACTGATGCATATACTAAAACTGAAGTTGATTCAATGGTTTCTGCTGTATTTAAATATAAAGGAAGTGTAGCTAATGAAGCCGCATTACCAGAAGATGCTTCTGAAGGTGATGTTTATAATGTTGAAGATACTGGTGCTAATTATGTTTGGAATGGTAGTTCATGGGATAAATTAAGCGAAACTGTTGATTTAACTTCATATTTAACAAAATCCGAAGCATCAACGACTTATGCAACAAAAGAAGAATTAAAGTTAAAAGCAGATAGTTCATCTATTCCAACAAAAGTATCCGAATTACAAAATGATTCAAATTTTATAACTAATACACAATTAACTACTAAATTAGGAGAATATGTAACATTAACAGAATTAGCTGAATCTGATTATGTAACTAATGCAAATTTAACTACTAAATTAGATGATTATGTTACTTCTTCTGTATTAAATTCAAGTTTATCTACAAAGGCTGATAAAACTGAATTAGGAAATTATACAACAACAGCTGATTTAAATGATTTATTAGCAGATAAAGCTGATACATCTGCATTAGCTAACTATGCAACAACAGAATCATTAAATAATTATGTATTAACAACTACAATGACTTCTGAATTAGCTAAAAAAGCTAATACTTCAACAACTATATCAGGATATGGAATTACTGACGCATATACAAAATCAGAAGTTAATACTGAATTAGCTAAAAAAGCTAATACTTCTTCATTATCAACTGTCGCTACAAGTGGTTCTTATAATGATTTAACAAATAAGCCAACTATACCTGAAGCATATACTTTACCAACAGCTTCAACATTAGAATTAGGCGGTGTTAAAATTGATGGAACAACTATTACAATTCAAGATGGTGTAATTAGTGCTGTTCAAGGAAGTACAGGCTCAACAAGTTATGCTGATTTAACTAATAAACCTCAAATTAATTCGGTTGAATTATCTGGTAATAAAACATTAGCAGAATTAGGCATTCAAGCAGCTGGTAATTATGCTACAACAACTGCTTTATCAGACGGTTTGGCAACAAAAGCTGATACATCTGCATTACCTGCTTCAACTTCTTTAATGGTAGGTACTGCTCCAACAGTAGAAGATATTAGTTCTGAATCTGTAACTGAAATTTCAGCTTTAATTACCGCATTAAATGCAATTTTAGCTCAATTAAGAACTCGTGGAGTAATTGCATAATATATAAAAATATATTTTGTATAAATAAAAACACTTGTGTTACAATCACAAGTGTTTTTTATTGGAGAACATTAGATGAAAAAAGCAAAAATGTCAGCTATATTAACTATGATAATTTCTTTATTAATTTCAATAGTATCAGGATATTGTACTATTATTGGTATGGGAAAAGTATTTGCTTCTGCAGCAGCAGTAACTATGGGTATTGCAGCTGTTATTGAAATTGGTAGAGTTATTTTATTATATGATTTACATCATTTTTGGAATAAATTAAAATGGTTTCAAAAAATACCTGGTGTATTAATGTTAATAATAGCAATGACACTTTCAGCTATGGGAGTATATGGTTTTTTTGCCAATGCTCATTCTCAAAAAGCACAACAAGTTGTACCTATTGAAATGGTAATTAAACAAAAGCAATCTGAAATACAAATTTTAAATGAAGCTATTAATGTTAATAATGCTCAATTAAAACAATTTGATAATAAAGCATTTGATAGATATACAGAAATGGGATATGTAACAAAAGCAGTTAATTTACAAAAAGAACAACAAAAAATTACAAATAATTTATATGACGATAATCGTAAAAAACAAGAAGAAATTACTAAATTAAATCAAGAAATTACACAATTACAATTAGAAATTGAGCAAAAAGCTCCAACATTAGCTCATTTAAAGTATTATGCTAAATTATTTAATGTTGATGATGAAACGGCTGTTATTATTTTTATTGTTATGATAATGACTGTTTTTGATACATTAGCTATGTATTTAATGATAACTTCTGATTGGATTTCACAATTAGATATTAAAGAAAATGAAAAAATAAAAAATAATATTGAAAATAAATCTGAATCATTAATAAAATTTGATGAAAATTTAATAGAAAAACTTAAACAAATAATTGAAACTAATAAAAATGACCCTATTATTATAGATAATAATTCAGATGATATTAAAGAACTTAAATCAATGATAAAAAGTATTAATACTCAACCAGATTTATCTCCAATTATTGAAAAAGTTGATTCTATTAAATCTTCATTTAATAATGAAAAATTAATTAATAAATTAACAGAAATTGAAAATAAAATTAATAAAAATAATATGTCAGAAAATATTGATGAGTTAAATGAAAATGATGTATTATTAGATAAAATAATTACTTCAATTGATGAAAATGAAGAAGTTATTAATTCAGATGAATTTAAGCGTATGCTTAAAAATAATTCTGAAATTTTAGAAAAACTGAAAAAACTTTATATAAGAGTTCCATCAGTTATGAATAAATTAAATAAAATTTAACAAGTGAGGAAAAATGAAAAGATATAATCCGAAAAAATCTGGAAATGTTATTTATGTTGAAGATAATGATATTAATAAAGCATTAAATCGTTTAAGACATGAGACAGCTCCTTTGCTTAAAGAATTGAAAATGAAGAGATTTTTTGAATCTAATTCTGAAAAGAAAAGAAGAAAAATGAAAGAAGCTGTTGCAAGAGAAAGAATTAGACAACGTAAAGCAGATATGTTTTTTTCATAAAACTATATTAATTTTTGATAAATAATTAATGTAGTAGCCAACTACATTTGAGAACAATTTATTGAGAACAACAATTTTTGAGAACAATTTAAAGGAGAAAATTATGGCATTAACAATTGCAGAATTGAGAGCTAAAATCAATTCATCACAAAGACAAACAAACAATTTTGATTCATCATCTATTTTTTCATTTTCAAAATTAAATATTGGAGACCAAATTAGAATTAGATTCGTAGAAGATGGCGAAGCTAATGATTTCTTTTGGAGAACTCGTTCAACTCGTACATTAAGATTTGATTCTATTAGATTATTAAATGGTACTGTTATGACAAATAGAACATTTGTAAGTATTCCAGCATTTAATATTAAAAAAGGTGATGTTAATTTATCCAATCTCCCAGAAGATTATTTGTATTATAATACAGATGACGTAATTAATCAAAAAATTAAACCATTTTGGGATGGCACAGAAGAAGGAACAAAACTTTATAATAAATTTGGTCGTCAAGAAAGATATATTTTTCAAGGTTTTGTTAGAGCTGAAGGTTATGAAACTAAACTTTATAGATTTGTAATTAATAAAGATTTATTTAATGTAATTTATTCATTTATTTCAGATGATGAAATTGAACATACACCTTGTGACCCTATTAATGGTAGAGATTTTATTTTAAAAGTAACTAAAAAAATTGCTAATATTAATGGTAAACCACAAGAAGTTAAAGATTATTCAACTTCAAAATGGTCAAGTAATGAATCACCATTAACAGAAGAAGAAAATACTTGGTTAGCACAAAATAATTCTTTTGTTTTGAAAAATTTTATTCCTGCAAGACCAACAGCTGAACAAGAAAAAGCAATGTTAGAATTGTTTGAAGCATCATATAATGGAGAACCATATGATGTTATTCGTTGGGGTAAAATTTTTAAACCTGATAATGTTTTCTTTGACGAACAAGGAAATATTAAAGATTTAAAAGGTAATAAGAATTCAACAACAACTTCAACTGAAATTCCAAATAATTCTTATCAACCAGTTCAATCTACTGAACAATATATGCCAAATCAATTTATGAATCCTAACATGGCAGGTGAACAAATTTTTATGGCTCAATTTAATCAACAAATGAATCAGCCAATGAATCAACAAATGACCCAACCAATGAATCAGGTTCATAGTATGCCAAATGTTATGCCAAGTCCAGTAGTTCAACCTACTATGCCAAATGTACAGGCACAACAAATGACTGCACCACAATTGATTGCACAAAATTCAGAAAATGTGACAGGTCAAAATCCACAAGAATTAATCAATGATATATTGACTAAATTCCAAATTAATAAACCTCAAAATTAATTAAAGGGGTGAAATTCACCCCTCATTTTACAATAAGGAGTAATTTTATGAAACCTATGGATTTAAGTAAATTTAGAAAATCCATTACAAAAAATTTGCCATCTATTTCATCTGGATTTAGAGACCCTTCTTTTTGGATTGATACTGGAAGTTATGTATTAAATTATATTATTTCTGGTGATTTTCATAAAGGTATGCCATTAGATGGAAAATTTAATTTATTAGTTGGACCTTCTGGTACAGGTAAAAGTTTATTAAGTATTGGTGTAATGGGAAAATTTTGTCAAGATAATAATGTACAAATTATTATTCTTGATACAGAAAATGCAATTGATAAAAAATGGGGAGAAAATTTTGGTCTTAATTTAGATGATGAATCAAAAATTATCCGACTTTCTGTTTCATTATTAGATGATATTGCTGCAATTATTTCTTCTTTTGTTGAAGAATATAAAAAACTTAATGCAAATGTTCCTTATGAAGAAAAACAAAAAGTATTGTTTATAATAGATTCATTAGGTATGGCAACAACTTCTGTGGAACAAGAACAATTTGAAAAAGGTGAAATGAAAGGTGATATGGGAAGAAAGCCAAAACAATTGTTTTCTCTTTGTAGAAATTTCATTGCTTCATGTTCAGATGAACCAATCGGTGTTTTAGCAACAAACCATACATATGCTTCACAATCTATTTTTAAACCAGAAGATGTAATTGCTGGTGGTGGAGCAATGGAATATGCACCTTCAATTATTGTTGCTTTACAAAAAGCTAAATTAAAAGAAGATGAAGATGGTAAAAAAACAACTGACGTTAAAGGTATTAAAGTAAAAGCTGTATGTAGAAAAACAAGATATACTAAACCTTATCAAGATGCAGAATGTAATATTCCTTGGGATTCTGGATTAGATAGATATTCTGGATTATTTGAATTGTTTACTGATACTTTAAAATATAAAAATCGTCCAGTTATTGTTAAAGAAGGTTCATATTGTTCATATTATTCGTTAAAAACAGATGAACAAATTTTCAAAAAATGGAGAAAAGATATTACTAATGAAGATTATGATATGATAATGAAAGATTGGGAAGAATTACCAAAAAATGAACAAATAGTAATAGATGAACCAATTTTAGAAGATGTGGTCGAAGAATAAAAGAGAGGTAATTACCTCTCTTTTATATTGAAATATTATTTTAATTTATTTAAAATATATTAAACATTATAGGATTAATTAAATGGAAGAACTTAAAATTATTAATAGAATGAGAAGTGTAGTACATATTGATGTTTTTAAAAATGCTGAATATTTTTTTAATATGCTATACGATATTGAATTACCTTTAAATTTAAGATTAATTCCTGCAAATATTAATTGTTCACATGGTGATATTTGTATTCATTGGAAAACATTAAATATAAAATTAGTTTTTAATAGATGTGGTATGTATATATCTAAAAATGGATATATAGATTATGAATATAATAAAATAAATTTAAATAATATTAAAAAATGTATTGATAATTTATCAAATTTAATGACGACAAGATAAATTTGATAAATTATTTTGTAATTATTTTAAAAGGATATAATATGAATTCAGAAGATTATTGGCGTCTATGGCAAATTATGTCAAACTATATTAGTAATAAAGAACAAACATTAGCAATAGAAGAATATTTAAATCATTTATATGAATGTGAAGCATGTGATATTAAAGAATTAAAATCATATGCGGAAGAAGAAGATGATGAAATTTTTGTTAAATGTATTAAAAGATTTATTAAGGAAAATGAATTAGAAGATATTTATGAGGATTTATAATGTCTGATTATTTAAAATTGGTAAAAGAAAATGCTAATAATATTCCAATTGTTATTGAGCATTTTGAGCAAGAATATGAAAATGCAAAAAATGAAATTAAAATTAAAGGTAATTTAAATAGATGCATTTCAGAATTACCATCGTTATATGAAATGAGATACTCTCAATTACAAGAATTAGAATCTATATTGGAATTTTTTGATATTAAATTAAAAGGTATTCGTTCTTCTATATATCAAAAATGTATGAATACTTCACAAAGAGCATTAAATTCTAATGATATAAAACAATATATTGATGGTGATAAAAATATTGTAGAATTACAATTAATTATTAATGATATTGCATTAATAAGAAATAAATTTATTTCTTTATCAAAAGGATTTGAAGCTAAAAATTGGCAATTATCTAATTTAGTTAAATTACAATGTGCTGGATTAGATAGTATAGAAATTTAATCTTTTATAAATGTGGGTAATATGAAAATTTATACAAAAACAAAAATATTAAATAACAGTTCTTCTGTTGGAGTTGTTTTAGTTGGAGATAAAAATCAAATTTATATGATGGATGGTGTTCATCTTCAAACAACAGATATTAATTCAGCTCATTTATATGGTATTAAAAGAGCAATTAGTTTTGTAAAAAATAATAAACCTCTTTATGCTAATTCAGATATTGAAATATATGCTTCAATACCAAGTGTCAGAAAAAGTGATTTTGATATATTTAATAATAAATTACATGAAGACAAATACATAAAACAATTTTTAAATGAAAAAAATATTTCAATATCAAATAATAATAAAATTGTAAGTGATTTTGATAATCAAATGATAATGATTGCTACACAACAATCTAATTATGTATGTTATAATAATTTTAAAGGATATGAACGATAAATGGAAAAAATTGTAATTAAAAATGCAGAATTATATTTTGGAAATAGTGAAGAAGTAATTCAAACATTAAATACAGATTCTATAACATTGATTCATACTGACCCACCATATTTAATTCATTCAGATGATAACATGGGTGCATTTATGGAGAAGAAAGCAAGAAAATCATATGATAAATTGATAAAAGCTGATATTTCAGATGGATTTAATGGCGATTTAATGTTTCCTGAATTTAAAAGAGTATGTAAAACAATTAATTATCAAATTTGGTGTTCTAAAAAACAATTTATTGATTATTTAATAATGGCAAAAGAAAATAAATGGAATTGGCAAGATATATGTCTTTATCGTAATAATGCGTTGCCTAATGTAAGAGGAAAATATCAAGATAAAGATTATTGTGTTCATTTATGGAAAGGAAGAACTTTAACAGGCACATATCATCAAAAAGTAACAGATTATCATTGGAATATTGGTGGTAAAAAAGAATGGAATCATCCTGCTTTAAAACCAGTAGAACCAATTGAAAATATGATTTGTATTGGTTCTGATGAAGGTGATGTAGTATTTGACCCATATATGGGTTCTGGAACAACAGCGATTGCTTGTTTAAAAAATAATAGAAAATTTATTGGTGTAGAAAAGAATAAAGAATACTTTGATATGGCAATTAATCGTATTAAAAATTATTATGAAAGTTTAAATAATGATTGAATTAATAAATGATAATTGTTTAATAACTTTGGATAAATTTATTTCTGAAAATCGTAAGGTGGATTGTATTATTACTTCTCCACCTTATAATATGAATCTTAGAGTTATGAAAGGGAAATATATTTCTCGCTGTAATAATAAAAATCATAAAATAGAATTTTCAACAAAATATGAAAATTATAATGACGACCTTTCAATGGAAGATTATTTTAATTTTCAAAAAGAATTTATTGAAAAAGCACTAAAAGTTACTGACTTAATGTTTTATAATATACAAATGATAACAGGTAATAAAATAGCTTTATTTCAATTAATGGGTTATTTTGCAGATAAAATTAAGGAAGTTATTATTTGGGATAAAGGTTATAGTCAGCCTGCAATGCAAGTTGGTATGCTAAATAGTCAATTTGAATTTATTATTGTATTTGATAATAATAAACCATACAATAGAGCATTTGATTGTGCTAAATTTAATAGAGGAACTGAATCAAATATTTGGAAAATTAAACGTGAAAGAAATAAATTCATTAAAGCTGGGTTTCCAAAAGCATTAATTGAAAAAATTTTATTAAATTTTACAAATGAAAATGATACAATTCTTGACCCATTTATGGGAAGTGGTACTTGTGGTATTGTTTGTAAAGAAATGAATAGAAATTTTATTGGCATTGAATTAGATAAAAATTATTTTAATATAGTTAAAGAAAGAATATCCGAATAAATAATTACAGATAATAAAATAAATTGTTATCTGTATAATTTATTTAAGGAGAAAATAAGATGGGAAGACCTCTTGCTGGTTTTGGATTTTTTAATGCCGAAAAAAGATTTGATGCTGAAACAGAAAATTTTGAAAAAATTAAAATTCATGCATTTTTAGAACAAGATGATGAACCTGCTGCTTGGGTTGCTAACACTCAATATGAAGTTGGTGATAAAGTAAAAAATGGTTCAAAATATTATATTTGTAAAACAGCAAATTCACAATCAACATTTTTAGCTGTTGAAGCTACTCCTGCTGCTTGGGTAGCATCAACATTATATCATGTTGGTGATAAAGTTTCTAATGCTGGTTCAAATTATATTTGTAAAACTGAACATACATCAACTGATGATTTTTCTGCTGATTCTGCTAATTGGGATGCATATACATTAGTTACTTATTGGTCTGAATATACATTAGGTGGTGGTGCTGTTGAAGATGCTAAAATTATTAAACAAACAGGTTATAATAAATATTTAGTATCTGCTATTGCCGATGAAAACCGTCAAGGTATTGTTATGTTAGTAAATGGTTCATCTGAAGCAACAGTATCTGGAACAGGTTATATTGTTGTTACTGATGTTAATGATGGAAAAACAAGTCATAATGTTCGTAAAATGGTAAGAAATATCATTGAAACATTTGATGAAAAAACATATACATATGAATATGTTGTTACAGAAAGTGAAGATGGTTTTGAAGGAGCATTTAAAAAAGAAGATGTAGATTGTTATCCAGAAGTTATTACTTCTAATACACAAAGTGTTTCTACATTATCCGCTCCTGTTACAAAAGCAAAAAAATTCAACAAAAGCAAAAACAAATTCTTCAAAATAATATTGAAAGATATTGTTTAATTTAATAAAATGAGTGTATATTTAAATATACACTCATTTTTTTGTAAAAGGAATATGTAATATGACAGTTAGAGTTGGTAAATTTGAAAAAATTAGTTTAGAGCAATGGTTTAATGATTTTGGTAATGATTCAAATAAATTGAATGAAGTTATGTCAACTGTTATAGCTTTAGATGATATTAAAATTCCAACAAGAGCAACCAAAGGTTCAGCTGGATATGATATTATTACACCAGTTAATATTGATTTAAAAGTTGGTGAATCTATGAAAGTTCCAACAGGATTAAAATGTAAAGTTGATAATGGCTGGTTTCTTGGTATTTTTCCAAAATCAGGACTTGGTTTTAAATATTCATTAAGATTGGGTAATTCAGTTGGTATTATTGATGAAGATTATTATAATAATGAAAATAATGAAGGTCATATTTGGGTAAAAATTCAAAATGATGGTGATAAAGATTTTCATTTAGATGCAGGAAAAGCATTTTGTCAAGGTATTTTCTTGCCATATGGAATTACTTATGATGATGAATCAGAAGGCGTAAGAGTTGGTGGTTTAGGCTCAACTAATGCTTAAAAAAGAGAGGAGTTAATCCTCTCTTTTTAATATCCACAAGCATACCAATTAAATGCTGTAACATTTGCATCACGAGACCACCAATATGAAGATGACCATTTAAATGAAGATATTGTTTTTTCTAAAATACCACATACTTGACTATATTGATTATTTGAATTAGTTCCAATTATATTGACATAATAATCTGTTTTAGAAAAAGTTATAATTAAATTTGTAACTTGATTGCTATGATTATTAGTAGCAGGTAAACTTGATATTGCTCCCCATTGTTCAATAAATCCATCATTCCATTTACGGTAACAACCATTTGAATTTGAACCAGTTTCAACGACATATTTCATAGAATTTAATTTAGAATTAATTGATGAAATTTGTGAATTTATAGAATTTTGAAATTCTTCTAATTTATTATCAAGTGTTATATCAACATTTGATATTTTAGTATTCAATTCATCAATTTTATCAATAAGATTATCAATTCTTTCCATAGAAATTTTTGAAATATCTGACATAAATTTACCTTAAATTATCTCTTTGTAGGTATTTAATAAATACCTACAAACTTTAAAAAATAAATATTACTTGACAAATATAAAAATTTACCTTATACATTAATTAATATTAATTTATTCCCATAGTTTAATTGGATAAAATATCTCGCTACGAACGAGAAGATTGGGAGTTCAAGTCTCTCTGGGAATGCCAAATGTGAAAGATTAAATTAATGGTTAATATTTATTTAGATGATTGTAGAAAAACACCAGCCATATATGATATTCGTACATATACAGTTGAAGAAACAATTGACCAATTAATAAAAAATAAAGGAAATGTTGAATTTCTTTCATTAGATAATGACCTTGGTGAAGAATTAGCTGAAGGATATAAAGTTTTAGATTGGCTAGAAGAAGAATTTTATGTCAATAATTTTCCATTACCAAAAATTATATTAGTTCATTCAGCAAATAGTGCTGCTATGATGAGAATGAATAGTGTTATTAGTAAATTATATAAAGGAGAAAATAAATGAAAAAATTGTGGGGATGTTTAATTTTGAGTTTAATGCTATGTAGTTGTGGTAATTCATGGGAAATGTCAAAGAAAAATTATGAAAGTAATTATGGTAAATTATCTCGTGAAATTACTATTACTAATTCTTTTACAGGAGAAGTCATTTGGCATTTTAATGGTGTAACTTATATTTCAAATTCTTCAGAAGGAGATATTTCTATATTATTTTATGTAGATGATAAACCAAAAAAAGCTGATTTTATTGGACAAGGAATTATTGCAACAATTATAGAAAAATAATTCTTGACTTAATTAAAAAATATTATATAATTACCCCTATATAATAATATAGGGGTAATATAATATGGTAACATTGGCTTCACTTCCTGAAAAATATTTTGCAAATAATGAAAATTTTAAAGATAAAATTATTACAGATAGTCATAATAATAAAATAGGCACTATTACTATACATCATTTTAGAAGTTCATTTGATAATTCTAAAATATATACTTTTATTAAAGGTGAATTATGTTTTAATGATTCAAGTAATAATAAAACAAAATATGAATTTTCAGTAGATTATGATGAAAATACAAGTTTAGACGATTTTATTATTGAATATGAAAAAATAGTTCGTAAATGGGAACAAATAATGAAGATAATAATTAAAGAAATTGAGGTATTGTAATGAAAAAATTTTTAGGTATATGTATTAAAAGTATTCTTTTGACATATTATATTTTATTAGCTTTAATTGTTACAGTTATATTATTGAAAGTATTACCTTATATTTTTTTAATTGGTGGTTTTGTAATTGTAATGATAATTTTTTATATTGCTCATATAATTAAAAAATTATCTAATTAGTCAAGTTTGACTTGAAAGGTTTGATATTAATTATGAAAATAAGTTTAAAAATTAAAAATCCAGTTAAACATAGAAATTATTTGGCTAAAGAATTATGGACTTCTGGATTATTTAAACAAAAAGTTATTAAATCTAAAAAAGTATATAATCGTAAAAAAATGAAACTTATTAAGGAAGAATATGTTTATTAATTATATTTTATTTGGAATACTTTTTGGAATTATTTCTATATTTGTTTTTAATGATAAAGAAATTTTTTTATGGATAATAATATTTTGGTTACCAGTATTAGTTATTTTGTTTATATGGATAATTTCAGATTTATGTAATACTTTATATAATAGGATTAAATTATGATTTATCTTATTTTGTTTATAGCCATTATTTTTAATTTTATTGAAGACATATTTTATTTAATTGATAAAATAATTTCTTATTCTTCAGAAGATGATAAAAAATACATTGACAATTAAAAATAATTATTCTATATTATAAAATAATGAAAGGGTTTTACTATGGAATATTTAATTTTAATAATAGTTGTTATTTATTTTCTTATTGTAAAATATATTAATGACGATGAAACTAAATTAGTTGTTACACCAGAAGAAAAACCTGTTCAAGAATGGAATATTATTACTCAAATTGAATCAGAATATGGTATATGGGATAAAAAAGGAGATGATATACCAACAAATGAAGAAATTTTTATTGCAAGTCCTATTACTCAAAAAGATGAAAACGGTAATAAAATTGTAATTACACGTTGGATTAAAAAAGAAGATGCAATCAAAAGTATATATAATGTTTTTAATAAATTGGGAGAAAATTAATGAAAATTATGTCTAAATTTAAAGTTTTTAGTTTGGTTATTTTAGTTTCTTTTTTATTGGGATTTGTAATATATAATATTAGTTCAAATTTGAAAAAAGATTCATATTCTGATGTTTCAACAATTAATGTAAACGGAACATTGCAAAAAATGCCAATTAAAATTGATAATAATTATGAAGTTATTGATGCAAAATTAGACCAATATGAAATCACTATTTCATTATTAGATAAAAAATCAGGTGAAATATATGAAAGCACGTTGCCATCAGAAGATTTAGAAGATTTTGTTTGTAATGTTCAATATTATTCTTATAATGGTGTTAATAAACGATATGATTGTTCAACAGAAGATAAAATTGTAGAATCAATGATTAGGGAAGTTGGGTTACAATCAGTTGAAATAATTAATGAGGGCTATTAAATTAGCCCTTTTTTAATATCCGCAAGCATACCAATTTATATAAACAGTAGTTTGTGTAGATTGTTTTACATATCCTGTAAAATTTGTGAAACCTTGTCCTTCAGTTCCGAATGTACGAGTTGTTGACCATCCACCTTTAATACTAATTTGTAATTGATAATCACCATTTGTAAAAGAAATTGGATATGTATGAGAAAATTGAGTATCGGTTGTTTTAACAGTTAAAGAAAATGTTCCATATTGTTCAATAAATCCATCACTCCATTTACGATACCAGCCATTATCATTAGAACCAGTTTCAATAACATATTTCATTGAATTTAATTTGGAGTTAATTGTATCAAATTTAGTATTAATTTCATTCAATTTATCAACTAAATCATTAATTCTTTCAATGCTTATTTTTGATATATCAGCCATATTATCCCCTTTGAATGTATTTAATAAATACATTCAAACTCTCATTTTGAAACTTTATTACCTTGTGTTCTTTCAAATAAATAATCATATAATGTACATTTAAAAGGCTTATTTATTATGGCAAAGAATACAAAACAAATAGCATTAATTCAACATAGACGTGGTAATTTAAGTGAATTACCTACACAATTAAATGAAGCAGAATTAGGTTTTGCAACTGATACAAATGAATTATTCATTGGTAATCCTTCTAATCCAGCTTTAGCAGAACGAATTGAAGCTAATATATTTCCATATGGTAATGTTCAAATTTTAACTGAATTTACAGAAAATCTTAAAAAAATTACTTATACATATAAGTCAAATACGGATATTATAGCAAGATTACCAATAGTTATTACAGGTACAGCTTCGTCACCAGTAGTTGCTCCAAATACTTCATTTTTTATTAATTCTGTTGAAATCAAATTTACTGAAAGTTCTTCTTTATCAAAAATTATTGAAATAATTAATAAAACACCAAATTTAAATGTAAAAGCATTTGCATATAACAATACATTTATTGGATTCATTTCAACAGGAACAGAAATTACATTAGAAGATGGAGAAACTTATGGTAAAGGTATTGTTGCTCGTTTAGGATTTGGAACAGATAGTTTTTATTCTGTAACTTCTTCTTTACCACCTGAAAGAACTTTACAAGAAGTATTAGATGATTATTGTTCTGTTAAAAATTATGGAGCATTTGGAGATGGTATTTCGGATGATTCTTCTGCTATATATAATGCTATTATTTCATTAAATAAAGCTGGTAATAATCCAAAATATTATAGAACATTATTTTTCCCAGCAGGAACATATATTGTTTCTTCTAATGTTATACCATTACCTTATGGAGCTTATTTAAAAGGTGAAGGAATTGGTAGAACGGTTATTAAATCTAAAGATTATTTAAATGCTATTATGGTTACTATGGATAGTAATATGAATCTTGGAACTGCAACAGAATACGGATTAAATGCAGAAGCACCTGGTTTTATTACTGTTGAAGATATGACTATTGATGTATCAGATAGTATTACTTCTTCTTTATTATTGTTAGCAACTTGTCATAATGTTACATTTAGAAATGTTGAATTTATCGGTCGTGATATTACCGATTTAGTAAGAATTTCAGATAATTTAAATATAAGAAAATCTTCACATATTATTTTTGATGGTTGTATTTTTAATACAGGTGAAATTGGTTTATTATCATACAATGATATTGAACATTTAGTTGTTAAAAATTGTTTATTTAAAGATATTAAAAACGAAGCAGTATTGTTAAATCCTTCTGATGGATATAAAATTATTAACTGTATTTTTGATGGAAATATATTTAATAATTGTTCATCAATAACAAATGTTGTTATTTCATTAGGTGAAAAAACTGAATATGTTTCAGTTATTAATAGTAAATTTGATGAGTCGGTTACTAATTTTGTATCTCCAATAAAACCATATATTTCAAATTCAAATTTGAATTATACAGATATTTTAGATGCAACATTAAGTGATAAAAGAATTTTACAATTTAAATTTACACAACCAGTTTGGGAATTTATTGATTATTTAATGAATCCTAATGGTGAATACTTATTAAAATCACATTATAATTCAACTATTATTAATGGAGAAGAAAGTATTAAACCATTAACAAATGGTTTAATACTAGAACAAGGTGATGAAACAAATAATAATACTGTTACATTAGGTGGTTCTAATCCTATTGAAAGTGTTAATATTAATGCTGGTTCATATGGTGAATTATATTTAGGTAAAGATATAGATTCAACAACATATTTAGAATGGGAATTTGACCATGAATATAATGTTGGTGATAGACTTCAACAACAAGAAGAAAAAGGTTATATAATTTATGAATGTATTAAAGCTCATATATCAAGTGATACAATAAGAGTTACTAATACTGAATACTGGTCAAATTTAGGAACATTTTATCCTTCAATTGTTTTAGAAAAAGAATTAGATTTAAATGGTAATCTAATAAGAGATGATGTTGGAAATATTACATTTTATACTACAAATGATAATATTTTAATGATTGATAATACATTATCAGAAACTCCATATGCTGAAAGAATTCCACCATATTTAGATGCTATACCAAATGTTGATTATGTTAATAGAATTGCTCAAACAACAATTCGTGATACAATTAATTATCAAGTTTTAGCGGAAAATCCAACCAATAAAAAAGAATTAATATATTTTGACCCATATATGTATGGTGATTTCATTAATATGAATCGTATTTCTATTAATGTTAGAAGACCATATTATCCATTAGTTGAAAATATTAATGATAATACTCTTGAATGGAAATCAGGTTTAAAATATTATGTTGGAGATGTTGTTAAAGTTCTTATGGATAATCCAACAGAACAAGTATTTAATTTATATATTTCAACATTAAATGACGGCACATTAAATTGGAATGAATATCCATATGCAAATATTCTTAAACCTACCGAAGCCGATTTAGATGGAGATGGTGAACCATTATCTTCATATGGTGCTGACGGAAATTATGCTGTTATTTACGGAACTTCTGAAGAAAATTTTGAAAAATCATTATTTAATAAAATAAATGGTGATTGGTATAAAATTGGAACAGATGATTGGGCAGCTAATTATAATTCTTTTGCTATTGGTCAACCAAATAGAACTTATACTGCTAATTCAATTGTAATGATTGATAATAAAGAAATAACTTTAACTGGAACTACTGTTGCAGAAGCTGTTACTGTTATTAATGCAGCATTTACAGATGGTTCAGTTGTTGCTTCAAATTCTAATGGTGCTTTAAGACTTGATAAACCAAAAGGTATTTTAGTTTATAATGATATACAATATTCTGCTTTTGAAAATTTAGGATTTCCTATTGATGAAAATACCAATAATTTTATTACAACATATCCTAAATTAATTCAAACATATGATTCTTCAACACCAGAAAGTAATATTGCTAATAATGTTTGGATGAAACTTCAAGGTCAAGCATATTATTATGCTTGTACTGAAAATAATATTGCATCTGATAGTTTTGAAGATGATGCTGGTATGACTGGTAAAGCAATTAAATGGACAGAAGTATATAAAGAAGGTTTAGATGTTAATTCAAAAGAAAGAATAACTTTACCTGATATTAAATATGTGTCAATAATTGCAACTAATAAAGTAGATGCTACAAGATTATTATTTGGAAGACAAATTATTGATGTATCAAAAAGAAATATTAATTCTGTTTATGAAAAAGATTGGGTAAATGGGGCTTCTTATAAAATTGGTGATAGAGTTTTATTTAAAGGAAGATATTATGAATGCTTAAAAAATCATACTGCTTCAAGTATGTATGATTTAAATACTGCCGATTTATGGTTAGCCATTGCTGAAGAAGGCTATAATTATCAATTTGATTTTGAAAGAAACATTTATGAATTAAATGAAGCTGGTGAAATTGTTCCTGATGATGATTTTACTATTGAATATAATTTTGCTGGTTATACATTTTATTTAGAATTGTATGATGAAAATGGTAATTTAATTCCACAATTTGATGCTATTGATGACCCAGAAGTAACAAATACAGTTCAAGTAAGTCCTTCTGGTTATATGTTAATTACAATTAATTATGTAAGAGGTGAAAATAGTGAAAATTAGTCAAATTCTTACAGAAAGATTAGTTAATTCATCATGGTTACAATCTGTTTCTTATTATGGTATGAGAAACAGATTGTTTCCAGGCGAAGAATTAATAGTATTTAAAGTAAAAGGGAATCCTAAAACATATATTGTAAGAGGATTAACAAGACAAGATTATAAAGATTGGATAAATTCACCTTCTAAAGGTAAATTTTATCATGTTCTTAAAAAGAAATTTAATAGAGATTGGTATTTAACAAATCCATTCAGAATTATTAAATATAATACAGTAAAACCTACGAAAATATAAAAATAATACTTGACAAATAAAATCATTTATATTATATATGTAAGTACAGAGAGGAAATAAGGTGAGATACCTTATTGAAGAAATTTAGTAAGAAGTACAATGAAAAATTTTTGATGGTGTATAAAAGCAACACTCTGCTGAATTTAAAAATATTTTATAATATTTAGTAAAATAGATATTATAAAATATTTTTGAGTTATTATTATAAATATCTTATGAATGAATAAATATTTTTGAAAAGAATAAAAAATTCTTGACAATTAAAATAAATAAGTTTATAAGATAGTTATTAAAGGAAAAAATTAAAATGATACACAGTAATGTGGAAAATAATAGAGATTATCAAATGTTTGCGATTAAACCTGCAAGCAAAAGGGCTTATATGTAACTATACATAGGTATAAAAATAGATACAAAATAAGCTCTAAAAAGAAAATCTTTTAGAGCTTTTTCTTTTAATAAAATAACTTAAAAAAGTTCTTGACATTAAAAAATAAATGATGTATAAAGAATAGACATTGAAAGAAATTGAAAACATAAGTTGAAAAAATCTTTCAAAAATAACTTAAAAAAGTTCTTGACAAACAAAGTTAAATAGTTTATAAAGAACACATAAGAACGAAAGTTCTTGTTATAAAAGAAAAATGGAGACCTTGCTCCTTGATAAACTTTAAATAATCTAAATCACCAAGGGATTACCTGACGACCATATGGTGTAACAGCAGATATGGAGAACGGTATGAGAGAGATAGCAAAAACCTCTCAATTTATATAAATTGTTAATATCTGAAAAGATGAGAACTTTGTTGTATAACGATGGCAGTATCGGAGACTGGAAAAATGCTTCGGATTAACAATTTATATAAATTAAATAATCATAGATTCCAGATGAAATGGCTGGACTTGCCAAATTGTTGGTGGTAGCTCAAGTATAGAGCAATGATTATTTAATTTTTAATTGATTAAATGTTTATAAAATAATTATTTATTTATGTGTCCGACTCTTGAAAAATAGATTATCGGAACGGCAATTGAAAAATATTGTCCGTTATGGGTGATGTTCAGAGGTTAGCGAATCCCAATATTATACGAAAATAATAGAATAAGAAAACCTCTTTATTTAATGGGGAGTTATACCGTAGGGATAGCGGGACGCACTGTAAATGCGTTGCCTTTTGGCTCGGGTGGTTTGACTCCATCACTCCCCACCATTAATTTAATATTGTGTTTATATTTTAAATGGCACTCTAGCAACCACGGTTGATGCGTCTGTCTGAAGAACAGAATAACTCGGTTCGACTCCGAGGGGTGCCACCATAAATTTTAATAAATTATTTAAAAAATCATATATGAGGTATATATGAAAGAATATATTGTTGATAAACAAGGAAAACGTAGAGAAGCTGTTAGAGTTATTTGTGAAAATTGTGGTAAAGAATTTTTAAAACCAAAAAGGTTTTTAACAAGAAATAAACATCATTTTTGTTCACAAAAATGTTCTCATAATTTTCAACAAAATCGTATTAAATTAAAATGTGCATTTTGTGAAAAAGAATTTTATAGAACTCCTTCTAAAATGATAGGTTCAAAATCAGGGATTTATTTTTGTTGTCGTAAATGTAAAGATGAAGCACAAAAAATTGGAAATGGTTTTAAAAGTATTCAACCATCTCATTATGGTAATGGTACATCATCTGATGTATATCAAAGAATTTGTTTTGAATATCATCCTCATAAGTGTTGTGTATGTGGTGAAGAAAATATAGTTGCTGTTCATCACTATGATGGTAACCATAATAATAATGAAGTAAGTAATTTAATTCCTTTATGTCCAACACATCATTGTTATATTCATTCAAGATATAAAAATGAAATACAAGATAAAGTTGATGAATATAGAAACAAATTTATTAAATAATATTGGGGAATGGGACTGCTTGGGGTGGTCGCCTGCTTTGCACGCAGGAATTTTCAGAAGGGTTCAAATCCCTTATTCTCCACCATTTATTCTGGCATAGCTCAGCGGTAGAGCAATCGGCTGTTAACCGATTGGTCGGGGGTTCGAATCCCTCTGCCAGAGCCAATTATTTAGGTTATTATGGATAACCTGTACAGATTATTTAGATAATCGTTTTAAAACAAAATAATGAAAAATATTACGGTGCGAAATTCAGTAAATTATAGGAACAATAATTTATCCGTCAATTGGTTAGGAATTATATTAAGTAATTATATCCATAATTTTTTATCGGGATGTAGGTCAGTCTGGTTTAGACCGCTTGCTTTGGGAGCAAGATGTCGGCGGTTCAAATCCGTCCATCCCGACCATTTATTTAATAAAAATATTTTTAAGTTCCAATATGTTTTAACCAGTTGGTAAAATAAAAGATAATAATTTTTTGGAACATCAAATTTAATGGTTCGGTGACAGAACGATTAATGTACCAGTCTGCAAAACTGTGTTAAGTGGGTTTGACTCCCACCCGAACCTCCAATTTTTTGAGAATAGTGAGAAAAAGATTTACATAGGCTTGTAACCCGTAGGTAATTGGTTCGAATCCAATCAAATGAATGAAAATTCATGTGTAGCTCATTGGTAGAGCAACGTAAAAATAAATCTTTTGTTATGTTCTTTCTCAATTATTATTTTATACAAGGTCCAGATTTGGGTTATAGATATATGCCTGAAGTTAACTAAGGTTTCTATAATGTTTTTGCTTTAATATGTGCACGATATTAAAGATAAGGTTTGAGTCCAACACCTTGTTCCATTTTTTAAATAACTTAAAAAAGTTCTTGACAAATAGAATTAAGTAGTTTATAAAGAATACATAAGAACGAAATAAGTTATAAAACATTGTAAATATGAAAGTTTTGGTAGCAGGAATTAGGACTATTAGGGCAGGAGCAATCCTAATTCCTTCTATTAAGGACGTGTCTCACGAAATCAATTACCTTCTCGTGGTGTGAGATGTAAGTAGCAGTATTATGATATTGTGAAACGAAATTTTGATTAAAATGGCTTCGGCAAGTTGACTTATTGTAAGACGAGAAAAAAGAAGTCAATAATGTGGTAGTAGAATGTATCTTCCGAACTATATATTCTCGAATATAGATAATAGGGAGCATCCACGGTTAGGGCAATTTTGTAATCTATATTTTGTCGTCCTCAAAAAATAAAACCATAAAACTCTACTATTTTTTGCTTACCGCACTTTCTTTTCCTTTCGTATGTGTGGTGTTATTTGTAACAGGAGAGGAATTAATTCCTCTCCATTTATAGGAATATTAAAGATGTCAGTTCAACTCTGACCTGCCTGAAAAAAACTTTTAATATGAAATTGATATTAAAATTCGGGTGGTAGTATTAAAGGTAGAATAGTAATATTGCTATAAATGGAGAGATTTTTATGGGTGTATAAGTCAACGGTTAGACTAACAGCCTTTTAAGCTGTAGATGAGGGTTCGATTCCCTCTGCACCTACCAATTTTATTCTGGTGTAGCTCAATGGTGGAGCAATCGGCTGTTAACCGAAAGGTTGTAGGTTCAAGTCCTATCGCCAGAGCCAATTTAATGTTCCCATCGACTAATGGTTTAGGTTGTCACCCTTTCACGGTGGAGATACGGGTTCGAATCCCGTTGGGAATACCAATTTTTTATTAATAATTTATATAAATGTATAAAGGTTATTATGAGTTCATATAAAAGAACAATTGATAGAAGAAAAGAACGAAAAGAATTATTAGTAAAAGGATTTGGTGGAAAATGTCAGATATGTGGATATAATAAATGTATTACTGCATTAGAATTCCATCATATAAATCCTTCTTTGAAAGATTTTAATTTTCATACAACTAATCATTCATGGGAAAAAATAATTAATGAATGTAAAAAATGTATTTGCGTATGTGCTAATTGTCATAGAGAAATTCATCACGGTGATACCATATTTGATACTTCAAAACAATATTTTAATGAAGAATTAGTTAAAGATTATGACCCAACTAATTTAAAAAAATATTATGATAAATGTCCTATATGTGGAAATCTTAAATTAAAAAGAAAATTATATTGTTCTAAACAATGCTATATAATTGCTAATAATTTTAATAGATTACCAATAGAAAATAAGTATATCGTAGATGAAATAAATAAAGGTAATAGAACAAAAACCGATATTGCTAAAGAGTTAGGAATATCAAGAACTTCTTTAAATAGAAGATATGAACGATGGAAAAATAGAATTTAATGGAGTATTAGTTTAATAGTAAAATGGAGCACTGTCACTGCTTTGTCAGGGGAGCGTAACCCCTATACTCCGCCATAAATTATTTTACAATATCTTATATTCAATAATATTAAATATAATTAACTGCCCTTAATTTGAAAAATGTTTATAAGGTATTATATAATAATTTATGGTAGAAGAATGACACAATTATAATTAAGGAAATATTATACTACCAATATAATATTATCACCAATTATATTTGGAGAAAGTTCTTGGTCATTGAAATAAGAGATTGTTGGTAGCAATCAAATTGTGTGTGGTTCAATTCCACCTTCTACAACCTTTTTTATGGATGTCTAACTCAATTGGCAAGAGTATCTGTCTCTTAAACAGAAAGATAAGGGTTCAAATCCCTTGGCATCTACCAATATTTAATGCTCTCGTAGTCTAATTGGATAGGGCAACAGCCTTCTAAGCTGTCAGGTGTGAGTTCGAGTCTCGCCGAGAGTGCCAATTATAATTTTATTAAATAATTTGCCAGCAGGGAAAAGTGAAATGACGCTTCCACCCACTTATTAGGGTTAGAATTATAGCATCCTTTGCCGTGATGTTTAGTCAGCATCCTTGAAGTTTCATATTGAGGAAACTTGACATCGTGAAGGAGAGGTTAAACGTAAGTCCATAAGTGATAGAGCGGTTTGTAAAAATGGGTTCCTCTTAAACTGTGGAATAAGTGGCAAATTATTTAATAAAATTTTATGATGAAACGGTGTGGCGGTGTACACGTCTGAAAGTAATAGACCTAGACTTTTAGTTTGAAAGTGAAAGCTAAACAAAGGTATTACCGTTAGAGGAAGTAAGAAGTCATTGGTTCAACTCCAATTTTCATCATTTATGCTCGGTTAGTTCAGCTGGAAGAACATCGCTTTTACACAGCGAGGGTCGGCGGTTCGAATCCGTCACCGAGTACCATTTAACTTATCTTGAACATAGCTTAAATAAGATGAAATTAATTAAATAATATTAGATAATTTAATTTATGAGTAATTTAATATAAAAGCCGAATAGAACGGATAGTTAATAATTATAATAAATTCTAATCAATGATTATAATTATTACTATTGTCGTGTTGTACAACGAGATATTAGTGAAAGTCTAATTGTTCAAGCCATATAAAAATAATATTTGACATTTATTTTAAATTAGATTATATAATAATTAATAGAGATGAGCAGTTTTTGTAGATGATTTTGTATGCTCTATAAAAAATAAATTTCATCATAACAAAATAATTTCGGGGTCGACTAAGGGTAGGTCAATGCACTTTGACTGCATTAATGCTGGTTCGAATCCAGCCCCCGAAGCCAATTTAATACAAATAAAATGAATTTAAATAATATAATATAA
>ENA-ORKV01001019-ORKV01001019.1-human-gut-metagenome-genome-assembly--contig:-NODE-1019-length-24952-cov-4.139698_pt1 | contig 24952 bp, 19 predicted proteins | sample MGYA00243058_ERZ508805 | MGnify/ENA primary metagenome ERZ508805 (study PRJEB26277, sample SAMN04329770) | human gut metagenome | biome: human-associated habitat | host: Homo sapiens | place: USA... | reverse complement strand
AAGTTGCTGTCGTAGGCAACAATGCAGGTGTCGTAGTTCACGCCGTCAAATGTCCAGCTGCCGGAAACCTTGTCCATGCCTACGATCATGTGCGTACCGCCGGCCCGAATGGCAACCATGAAGTAAGTGCCCTTTTCCTTGCAGCGTTCTGCACAGTTCAGCAGGTTGTCTACGCGTTCGTCCTGTGTCAGCAGTGTCGGAGCATACATGACCACGTTGGAAACTGCCTGATATTCCAGCAGCATGTCATAGTAGGTGATCAGCTGTTCTACGTCGTTGGTCAGCGTGATGTCATGCAGGGTTTCTGCACCTGCCTGAATGTCGCTGGGGGACAGTTCGCCGTTGTGTACCAGAATGGACAGGGCTGCCATGCCGAAGCACTGGCTGCCTTGGCAGACGTTCCGGTATACACTGCTCTTGTTGAGATAGGCGAGCCGTTCAATATTGGTCATGCTGTTCCAGATCGGTTCGAATACCTTCTGGTTGAAGTCGTCCTCCGACAGGTTGCAGGAGTGGTTCGTGAACGAGAATGTGTCCTTGTACATGCCGTTTGCAGTGGCAGCCTGTTCCAGTTCGCTGGGTTCTGCCGACGGCTCTATTTCCCCCAGAGATGACTGATAGAACGCATCTTTCTGTTCGTTGGTGATGTCGGTCAGGTTTTCCTGTGTCATGCTGCCCAGAACGCTTTCTGCACCAGCCTGTACCGGCTGATAGCTCAGAACGCAGGCTGCTGCGGTAGACAGTGCCAGTAATGCTGCAAATTGTTTTTTCATAAAAATTCCTCCCTCTTGAATTGAAAAAAGTTGTGTAGGATTTATCCTACTGGAAATCTGAAATGAAAGTGAAAGGTTTCAGTCGAATCCCTCCACCAGTTTCGCTGGGTGAATGGTTACTTCAACCCTGCTCCACGCAGAGCACACTCGTACACAATGTCGAACAGGTCGCAGGTGTCGATCACGCCGTTGCCGTCGGTGTCGCCCTCCGAGTTGGGAACGTAGCCTCTGTTATATCGTCTTACGCCGTGCTCGGAAGTTGCGATATCGTTGATATGCCATAGGATCTGGTAAATGTCGCCGGGCTGATACGGTACGCCGTCGCCGTCTGCATCGCCGAGAATGGGAGCATCGTCATATACGCCGTCACCGTCAAAGTCGTACAACAGTTCGCTGCATTCGTCTTTGGTATTGAACTGAAGCAGAGCGTCTTTTGACCGTACAAAGTTGAAGAAATAGCTGCCGAACCAGTTGAGGAATTCTTCCCATGTGCCGTCGAATTCATCGATACATTTTTGTGTGGCCATCGGAAGTGCCTGTACAAAAATCTCTCCGTCACCGGTAATTGCCAAGCCGGTGTCCTGTTTTGAAATTGTTGCGGTCTGATTCGGGTAGATCACAAGAGCAATATGGACGGAGCCAACCGGTTCATAGTTGTAGGTGCCTTGGTCGTAGGTTAAGATATAGGACACCAAGATGCTCTCTGTGTCGGTATTGGTGTAGGAAATGCTGTCGCCGCAGAAGTCCATTTTGCACTTTGTGCCTCTGTCATGTACTTTGGGCGTTTCCGGACTGCTTTCTGCGTACTGTTCCATTCTTAAACGGTATCCGATACCGTTGACATCAAAAGCAAATCCCTGTGCACGTTCTTTTTTCTCCAAGTGGAATGTGCTGCCCTTTCCGAAGTAGATCGTATCGCCATAGTTCATTTTGCATGCTTTCCAGAAATCGTAAGAGGTGCCGTCCTTGGTGGTAGAGGTGACATCGATCTGATCCTTTGTGGTGCCGCTGAAGAAACGCCATTTTACAGTTTCGGAAACGTCTGTATTGACTTCGGTGGTGCCGCGAATGGGTGCCCGATAGGTCAGCAGCGAATCGTCATCGCTTGCGTCCAGCAGAACGCCGCCGTTCTCCGAGGTGAGGTCATATGCCGGAACGCAGTACTGCTTGGTTTCAGAATTGATATAGATGCAGGTCTTATCGCTGAATATGGATTCCTTGGTATCTTTTTGTACACTGTTGCTGTCATAAGTGAGAATGCAGGTGTCATAGCTGATACCATTGAATGTCCAGTTGCCGAACTGCTCGTCCATGCCAACCATTGCATGTGTGCCGCTTTTGGCAGAGGAAATGCATGCCATAAAATAGGTGCCTTTTTCCTTGCAGCGTGCTGCACAATCCAGAAACATATCCGTATGCTCTTCTTTGGTCAGCATTGCAGGTGCTGTAATAACTGCAAGTTCCACCTCTGTATATAGCTGCAGAGAGTTGTAATAAGCAATCAACGCATCCACATCATCGGTCAGTGTCACGTCGTATAACGTTTCTGCACCCTCTTGCAAATCTCCCGGTGTCAGTTCGCCATTGTGGACCAACACCGAAATGGCAGTCATACCAAAGCAAAGTCCACCCTTATAAGCTACACGAGAAATATCTGCTTCATAGCCTAAATCTATTTCCGAATCCGTCATATTAGCTCTTACTGGCTCATATACTCTTTTTGCAAAATCTTCTTGTGATAAGGTACATAAGTGATTTGCAAATGAAAAAGTATCTTTGTACATTCCCTTCTCAATCGCAGCCTTTTCCAATTCGCTTTGCGTCGATGACGCATCTGCCTCGTAAAGTGGCACATCTCCCTCTGTCACCGAATCATAAAGTGCATCTCCCAGCTCGTCCGTGTTGTCGTCCAGTGCCTCCTGTACCAGTTTATCCGTATTGTCCAGAACAGAGTATTCTTCTGCTCCGACTGCTGTCGGCTGATAGGTCAGTATGCACGCTGCGGCAGTGGACAGGGCTAAGAGTGTTGCGATTTGTTTTTTCATAAAAATTCCTCCCTTTTAAATTAGAAAATCTGTAGATCATCGAGAGATTCCTCTGCACTGGTGGTGATCGGTGTGCAGGTCAGCATACACGCTGCTGCGGTGGAGAGTGCCAGTAGTGTTGTGAATTGTTTTTTTATAAAAATCCTTTCCCTTTGTCCGAGAGTTCGGAAAATGCAGCAGTTTGGACTTTCTCTGCAAAGACCAGCGGCAGTGCTCCGGATATTTTTTCCTCTATAATAGACACAATTGAGGAGGGTCAAATGTTGCACTTTTAATTGAAAATATTTTGTGAATATTTGACAGGATAACGTCGGAGATTCCAAAAACGGCGATTTTGCAATAAAAAAGAGCCTGCAGGGGTTGCAGGCTCAGGGAAAATCCAAACAGGTTGCATGCGTGTCAGATGACAAGATTCGAACTTGCGGGATTTGGGGTGGATTTGACGTAGTTTCGGGCTTTTTTTGGGGAGGTTGCCATTTTTGGTTGCCATTGAAAATTTAGGGATGTTGTTTAAGTGGGTTAGAGGAGTTCTTTCTTTGCTGCAGCGAGGGCGACTTCTATGGTTTTATCCATGTCGTAGTATTTGTATTCGCCGAGGCGGCCACCGAAAATGACATTGTCTTCTGCTTCTGCAAGAGCTTTGTACTGCTCATACAGTGTGCTGTTTTTTGCATCGTTGACGGGGTAGTAGGGTTCATCTCCAAGTTTCCATTCCGAAGAATACTCTCTCGAAATAACTGTTTTCGGCAGATCGTTTCCGTTTTCATCTTTGCCAAACTCGAACCATTTATGTTCAATGATTCTTGTCCAGGGAGTTTCTCTGTCTGTGTAGTTTACAGCTGCATTGCCTTGGAAGTTTGGCTTATCAAGAATCTCATTCTCAAATCTGACAGAGCGATACTCCAAAGTACCCAGCTTATAATCGAAATACGCATCGATCGGACCGGTGTAGATTACCTTTTCAGCGAGCTTGTCCAGTTCTTCTTTGTTTTCCAGATAGTCAACATTCAGCCGAACTTCAATACCTTCCAGCATTTTCTCAATCAGCTTGGTATATCCGCCAATGGGAATGCCTTGATAAAGTGCGTTGAAGTAGTTGTTATCGAATGTCAGGCGAACTGGAAGGCGTTTAATGATGAATGCAGGCAGATCCTTGCAGTCACGTCCCCATTGCTTTTCTGTATAACCTTTTACAAGCTTTTCATAGATATCTCGTCCAACAAGCGAGATGGCCTGTTCTTCCAGGTTTTTTGGCTCACCAGTGATTTCTTTTTTCTGCTCTTCAATTTTGGCTGCGGCTTCTTCGGGAGTCACAACACCCCACATTTTATTGAATGTGTACATATTGAACGGCATGGAATAGAGCTCTCCCTTGTAATTGGCCACCGGAGAGTTTGTGAATCGGTTGAAGTCAACAAAGCTTGTGACATAGTCCCATACCTCTTTGTTATTGGTATGAAAAATGTGTGCGCCGTACTTGTGTACATTGATGCCCTCGACCTTTTCTGTATAGATATTTCCGCCTACATTGGGGCGCTTATCTATTACAAGCACGCTTTTTCCCGCTTTTTTTGCCTGCTGGGCAATTGTTGCTCCGTATAGACCGGAGCCGATGATAAGGTAGTTGTAGTTCATTTTATTTTTCTCCTCTTATTGAATATGTATATATTGAGAATTGTAAGTATTGTTGTATACTTTATGTTTCTCATTTTTACATATATTCTGAATATGGCTTTTCCGTATCAAATAAGGCGCCGCCATGGTAACTGGTTCCTTTTTCAAATTTCATATATTCTCCATATCGTACACGCAGTGCATGATCATATTGGCTTGAAACAGGAATTTGCATAAACTCAAAATCCATATATATTGGCTCTTGGTAATCTGAACGGTATTTAAAATGCTGGCGATTATCAAACTGAAGGCTTAAAGTCGAAACCATTTCTGTATTCATATAATTGTAGCGTTTGCATTCATCTTCAAATTTTTTATAATACTTTTCAGAAGAAAATAAGTGTAAAAAATCTAATTTAATTATATAGTGCAGTAAAAAAATAAAAATTTTTTTCTTGCTTTGCAAAGTATAAGAATTATATCTAGTTGTAAGTTTTGCAATTTGAAATGCTAGCTTTTTATATTTCATTGCCCGTTTAAATTGGCGGTGAAAAAGTTCTTCGTCATTAACAATTGCATCTAATGGGAATATATCAACAAATATGCCTTGGTTAAATTGATATTTCTTATCTTTTTCAGACATTAAAATACCAGTTGTTTTGCAATTTCGAATCTGCGCATGACCACGCAATGAGCCTTTATCTGTATATTCTGTTTGAAAAAAATAAGGATATTTTAACTCTTTTGGAGCTACTTTACATAATTTATCATATTCCTCTCGGAACATCATAATATCAATATCGTCATCCCATGGAATAAAGCCTTTGTGTCGCACTGCACCCAACATGGTGCCGCCAGAAGCAAAATAATGAATGTTATATTTCCGACAAATTTGATCAAGTTGGTACAGCATATCCATTTCAACTGCCCAAACTTTTTTCATTTCACTGCTAATTTTATAACCACAACGAATTTCTTCTTCAAGAAAATTTTTTGGAAGATCAATCTGTATTGGTAACATATACTCACATCCTTTTTGACTTTGTATGTAATAACTTTCCTCCATATTTTTTTATATTATCTAGTAGAAATCTATCTCGCATAATCAATAAGCAAAGAACATATGTAACAATCCCAAGCACTACTTGAACAATAAAAGCTATTAACTGGTGCGAAATAATATTATTTGCGAATAAAATGACAATAAACATAACTATAGCAGCTATAAGACGTTTCCAGCCGAATTTAAATATGCATGATATATCGAAATAATCTCGAGACATATATAAGTAAATGCCTGTTATTGTTGATTCTGCTACTACAGATGCTATAACTGCTCCTCGTGATGCAAAAAAAGGAATCAAAATTAGATTTAAGACTAGATTCACCACAGCACCGGTAATAATCCCCTTATTGCTTCTAGCTCTTTGTCCACTTGGCGTAAAATATAGAGATCCCAAACAATTACTAATTCCGATTATAATCATAAGTGGAGACATGAAACATAAAATCACTATTGTTTCATCATAGCCTTTTCCAAAAAATAATGGAACAAATCTCTTTGCTACACCGATCAAACCAAATGTAATTGGAATCGACAAAAATAGAATAAAATTCATTGTTGTCTCCAATTTTTGCTTGATTTCAACATGTGCTTCTTTTGCAAATAAAAATGATATTCTAGAAGACACCACTGTATTAATTGAAAAAACAAGAGTTTTGCATATATTCAAAATTTTTGTTGCTTGTTCATAATAACCATTCTCAAAATCATTTTGAGTAATCCAGCCAATCATAGCTTTATCTAAGACAGTATATATAGAAGTAGCAATAGTTGGAATAAAATAAACAAATGTTTGCTGGTAATGATGTTTTACTGAAAGTGATTTCCAATTAACCTTTACAAGAAATTTTGGGAGATAACTCCACATTGAAATATTGCCTAAAAGTCCTGTTGCTGCAATTAATGCAATGTAAAGTACTAAGTCAGATCTTTTTCGTACAAAAGCAAAAAGCAGAACTATCCCTAAAATTTTAATAATAGAGTTTCGAATAACAATAAATCGATACTGTTCTTGTCCACTCCAAAACCAAGAGATATCAAAAGCAGTAGCTAGTACTGTCATAGTTAAAACAAGATAATAAACAGAATAGTTAGCGCTAAAAATAATTAAAAAAGTCCATACAATTAAAGAAACTGCTGTGGTGGAAATGCACATAAGCTCCAGTTCCCAAAAGAGTTTACTACATTCTTGTGGATTTTCTCTATGCTGAGCAATTTCACGTTGTCCATAGGATTTAATTCCCATAGCAGAGAACATTGTAAAATATGCTGTAATGGCACTTGTATAACTGTAAATACCAACCCCATCAGCTCCGAATACTCTAGATACATAGGGCGCTGTGATTAAAGGGGCTATAATTGCTAATATTTCATAAAGCGTGTTGTAAATATAGTTTTTCTTTATACTTGGCTGTGACATGATGAACTTTCCTCACTAATAATTATAAATTAACAAAATATTTTGTTAATTTTCTTCTATTCAACACATAAGCTGAAGAAAAAGAAATAAGCGTAACAATCGGATATATTAAAAATGGTAAATATATACAAGAATAACTAATGTATCTGTTTATAAACTTCAAAACAATCGGGTGTAAAATATAGCACCCCATGCTGTATGGCGCAAGTATCTCCACAATTCTAGATATTTTATTTTTATAATTCACACGCATAAAAAAAGTAAATATCATTGTGTTATTGGCAATAGCCACGAGATCTCCATAGTAGTCATTAAAGTTAATATGATTAACTGCGTATAGCTGATACAATGGAAACCCAAAAAATAATATTGCAGTGAGAACACCATGTGTGGGAAATGATATTTTATCATTTAACCATGGTATTATATGCTTTAGATACCCACCTAATATAAAATACAACAACCATTTCCAAATCATAAATGTTTGAATAAAATTCTGGTCGTTTAATAATTGTGATTTGCTAAGGTAATTAAAGCAAACAATTATTATGCAAGGAAGTAATGTAAGAATTAAAAGTAGCGGATAACTATATCGAAAGCGATTAACTACTTTATAAATCAAAGGTGCAAAAAGGTAAGTAAGTATCATGGCACCTAAAAACCAGAATTGCCAAAAAAAACCTTCTTGAATTAGTGATTCTGCAACTAAAATTATTGGATTTTCTAATTGTTGTTTTATAACTAATTTCAATAAAAAATAAACTAAATTCCACAGTACAATAAGAAACAGGATTTTCAAGATCTTTTTTGCAGTATAAGTATAGGTTACTTCTTTTTTATTTAAAATCAAATATCCATTTACTAAAAAAAAGATGGGTACAGCATATCCACACATATAATGAATATATGTAATAATGGTATTATTATAATTATAGGTAAAAACATGAAGTCCAATTACCGCAAAACATGCTAATAGTTTTAATCCGTCTAAATTTACATTTCGTTTTTTGGTCATATGTTTTTTCTCCCATTCTTTGGAATCTGAAATATTCTTCTATTTCTCCCTCCTTTAAAATAAATTTGAGGGAACAGCAGAAGTAGGCAATTATAGTGTATATTTAACCATGTGTTGTTAACAACGGTAAAAATAGCAAGGGAAACAATCCAAATTGCTAAAACTTTATCGTTGTGCTGACACGCTTTAAATAAAAGAAAACTATACATAAATAAAAGAATAAAAGTCAAAAGAATTCCATATCCCAAAATTGAATATATAAATCCAGAATCAATATAAAAGTAATTGTGTTGTGCAACTACGCCGTTGGTCATATTATTTGTTTCAATATACTGACCAAATAGTTTAACGGAATATAAATCGAAAGCCTTATGCTGAAGACGTAATCTGCCCGATAAAATATCATCTAACTTTCTCCAAAATAAATTATAATGAGTATATTGAAGCGACGACCACACTGTAATAAACAGCATGAGTGGGTACAGTAAAAATGATCCTACATAGAAAGCTTTATGATTTAGTCTGATTCGGTTCATTTTAGCAACGAGTAAATACAGTATGATAATTAAAAATGTTAAATAGTAAGTGAGCCGCAGGGTACTTAGATGATACACGCCTTGATTGATTATTAGCAGAACCGCTATTTCTATCCATGTAATTGACTTCTTTCGAATATACATATAGGATAACATATTAAACATTAAAATATAGGGGTATGCACTATAATAAGAAAAACCCATGCTGTGTGCAATTTCTGTTTCTCTTTCAAATACATAATCTTGCACAATTCCTATTTGCGATGCAATCATTACAATACATGTAGCTGAGAGTGTCGCAATTAGTGAATATTTCACAATTTTTTCAAATTCAGCACAATTAGAAGAAAGGAGAAAAAGAGCATAAATCAATAAATATTTTCTAGTTGTTGTGATTGTGACTAGTAGAAAAGCACTTATAATTATAATTTGGCACAAAAGTTTTTCAACAGAAACTTTATCATATGTTATCCATAGTACTGCGAGCGTTGCACAAACAATTATAAATACAACATTTGATAGAAAGTCAATATTCAACAGGGACGTATCCAAAATACGAACAAAAGCAAACAGAAAAAAAGTGATTAGATATAACACTTCATGTGTAAATGTGATTTTATATTCTTTGCATAATGTTATTTTCTTCATCTTTAACTTTCTTTCGGTTCCAATTGCGAAATACCTTTATCTAATGCTTTATAAAAGTAATATCCATTTCGCAATTTTTCCGCTATTCCCTTTGCGTTTTGACACATTATAACATATTCTTCTTTTGTAACTTGTGAAATTGCTTCTTCCAAGTCAAACAAGCTGTTTACAGTAATACCCACTTTATTTTTTACTACAAAATCAGCAATGGCAGCTTCCGTCCATACAATGACGGGAAGTCCAGAGGAAAGGTATAATGACGTCTTATGTGGATTATTGTACTTAAGATATTCTCCTGTATTTCCTGCACAAGTGTATGCTTCGCTTCCATCCCATACTAATCCAAAATCACCTTCTATACAAGAAGGCAATTTTTCCGGAGGAAAAGAGCCTTTGTAAACGAGTCTATCATTTGTTTGCGATTCATCAAAGTAATTTCCATAAAGATTCACTACAAGGTTTTTGTTGTGAATGTTATCTAAGATCTTATAAATATAACCACTTTTATTAATATGTAATGTTCCGGCAATTGCAACAGATGGCTGTAGTGTTTTTTCTCTTGGTCGGCATACGGCATCGCTTAGATAGTCAAAAATTTCAAGGCAAACAATCTGGTGTTCTTGGAAACCATTATCCAATAAAAATTGTTTCATTTTTTCATTATGACAAATAATCACATCAAATTCTTTAAATAAAGTAAGTTCTACCTCATCATTAATATGCCCATTGTTTTTTATAAATCCTTCGATACCTTTTCGTAGGGATTCAAGGTCATGAATTAAAACAACCAGTTTTACGCCATTTTTCTTTATCTTTGAGATGTATTTAGCAGCAAGATGCTTAACGTATAATGGATGCTGATAAATAAAAACATCGCCTTTTTTCAATGTGTTGCACAAGTTTTCCCAGTACTTTTTCGCAAAATTATACTTCCATATTTTTTGCAAAATGGCTGGAAGATTTGGCGATGGCATCAATATTTTAACAAATGAATACCCTCGCCTTGCACACAATTTTTTTATGTCAGCAGGTGCTTTTCCACCTGCTGTATTTCTTGTTGCTTCCTCATATCCTGTGTAATATACCATTTTTATACGCACCTCCTATAGATCCTCTATCAAAAAACTAACATGTTTTTAAAATTTGTATTGTTTTGCTTGTACCTTCTTGCAATGAAAATAAAGCTTTCCAACCCAATGCTTCTAATTTTGTGCTATCTAACGAAGAATTCATCATTTTGTTGTAGCCCTTTTGTTCTTCTGCGTTTGCTTGTTCAAACAAAACATTTTTCCCTACAGTTGCTGCAAAGGCTTTTGCTAATTGTGCAATTGATACAATCGAATTTGGATTTGATATGTTATAAGCCTGTCCACTTTCTCCAGATAAGAGCACAGTTAAAATTGCAGAAGCACAGTCAAGAACATAACAGTAGGAACGTAACTGCGTTCCTGCAGATTTCATCACAATATCTTTTCCTTCCACCGCACAACGTGTAAACTGTGCGGAAGCACGATCATCAGTATCTGTAATTGTTGGACCATATATATGTCCTGGGCGAACAACCACAGTATCTAATCCATATTCAGATGTATATGCACTACACAGTGTTTCAGAAGCACGTTTAGAACTAGGATAACACGAACGTGGATTTAGTAAATCTACATATCCATAATCAGACTCTTGATAAGGTTGATCTTTCAACTTGCTTCCATAAACTTCACTAGAAGAAATATAAACAACACGATTAGATTTATTTTTTACGGCTGATTTTAACAGACAGTCCAAGCCCATAAAATTGGCCAGCATAGTTTCTACAGGTTCTTTTACGTATTTAGCAGGATTCGCATTACATGCACCGTGAATAATGTAGTCTGCTTGAAAGCAAATTGAATTAAATTGTGTAGCATCATAAAAAGCAAATGTATAGAATTTTTCAAATCCTAAAAAACGTTTTTTGATTTTTTCATTTGATCGTCCAGCTAAAATCAAATGAATACCTGCATTTTTATTGCAATTAAGCCAGAGTATAATATCCGCAATTGCCGAACATATCATACCATTTGCACCAGTAATGCAAATGCTTTTATGGAACAACTGCGTTATATCTGGAATGTTTTGCACTGTTTTCTTTACGTCTTTCCAATATAAATCACAGTATCTCATCATTTTAACCAGTTATCCTTTTTTGTATGCAGCAAAGCTTTAAAAATCATGATATCATCAATTGTAGTAAGCTTTAGATTTTCTTCAGATCCCTTGGAAAAATAAACAGTTTCTCCTAATGCTTGCATTAGCGTACACGTAGCAGCCGTGTTTGTAATGTTTTTTTCCTTTGCCTTTTTATGTGCATCTAACAATTTTTCTAATGTATATGTATGTGGTGTTTGAGTACGAAAAAGCTGTTCACGTGGGATTGAATCTACGGAAGATATACCATCATCATCACTACGAAAAACGGCTTCAACGCACGGAATTGCAGTAACTGCACTTCCGTATTTATGAAAAGTAGCAATGCTATCTGATATAATCTCTCCAGAAACCATGCAACGATTTCCATCATGAATCATTACAATTGAGTTAGATGGAATTTCATTCTCCAAAGATTTTAATCCATTATAAATAGACTCTTGTCCAGTTTTACCACCCGCAACAACCCAACGTAGTTTTGAAATGTTAAACTGCTTTGCATATGCTTTTACAACTTCAATCCACGATGGTATTGTTACAACCATAATAGCATCAACACTTGGATGCTTTTGAAACGCTTCCATAGTATGAATAATTACTGGCTTATTGTCTACATGAATAAATTGTTTTGGAATGTCTTGCCCCATTCTTGTACCTGATCCTGCTGCTGTTAATAACGCTACTGTCATTTTTCATTTCTCCTAACAATCTAAAATTCAAACTTTTATAGTTACTTGTGTTTTTTTTCATCTGGGAATTTTAATTCTACTCGAAAATGTGTTTCTCGATTTTCCTCAGAAGGGATTTCCATATAATTACCATAAAGCTTTGTGAGATAATCGTTATAATTTTTTGCAATTTCCCAATTATGCCCTTCGAACGATACTTTAATGGTATTTTCCATGCCATCTCGTTTGTATAACTCTCCAAAAAAATGTTTTCTACCTGCTGGAATAGTAACATACTTTGATTTGTTGTTTTTACACATACCATAACACTTTTGAGTTATTATCAGACAATGTTTTAATGAAATAAGGCTCAAAAGCCTACCAATGTTAATTTTTATGCGAAAGACTTTCTTCAACGCCTTATCATCATTGGCTAATTCCATCATTAATTTTCTTTTTTCATAAAAATTTCTACAAGAGAGAAGAAAGCCAAATCCCATGCATAAAACTCCATGAAAAAATCTTAATATAGAATTGTCAAATGTGTTTTCAATTCTAAATAGATCTATACCGATACCACATTTTTCATCATTACTATCCTCAAATCCACGTGAGACAGTATCTTTCATTTTTATGGAACCAACAATAGAAAAATACCCAGGTGTTTTAACGGTGTTCACCCAATATTTATCTCCAAAGTCCTTTTCAAATTTTTCTATAAATTCATCGCACTGTGAGCCGAAAATATTAATATCTAAATCATCATCCCACGGAATAAAACCCTTATGGCGAACTGCTCCAAGTGCCGTTCCTCCAGATAATTGATATACAATCTTTTCTTTTTCACATACAGATATAATATCACTTGCTATTTCTAGTAAGATCTGATGATATTTTTTTAATATTTCGCCCTCCATGCACACATACTGAACGGCGTTCTTACTTTGTATTCTTTTTAGAGCATCAAATGTTGATAGCTTCATTTTTCTATTCTCCTTGTATCATCAAGTGCATCAAGATAATATTTCTCTAAATTTTTAGCTTGTTGTTTAATATCAAAATTTGCTTGTTGTAGTAAGGATAGACTACTTTTTCTTTTGATGTTTGAATCAACTACTTCGAGAAAAGCATTCACCCATTCATCTTTTGGTGCTTCTAAAGAATGCGCTTCTATTAGATTTGTGGCGAAAACTTCTTCTGGCATAGCATCTGAAACAACACAGTGTAGCCCAGATGCCTGTGCTTCAATATTTACAATACCTAAGCCTTCATACAATGATGGCAAGAAGAAAGCATCCATTCCTTGATAGAAATCTGATATATCATTTCTACTCCCTAGAAAAATAACGCTCTCTTTAAGATCAAGTGCTTCTACATATGCTTTCAGTTTCTGTTCCAATGGACCGATTCCAATTATCCAGAAAACAGCATTATGTTTTAGTTTCTTGATTTTAGAAAAAATATCAATTGCAAAAAAATAATTTTTTTGTGCACATAGTCTTCCAACGCTGCCGATAACAAATTTATTTTCACAATTCATTTTTTGCCTAATGTTTTTTCGCCTAATCTCAGAATAATTAAATTTTTGAAGATCTATTGCATTAGGAATTACTTGATATTTTTGATTTTTAAACAGCCAATCTCCAGCTAAACTGGAGCAAGCGAATCTTAAATTAGAATATTTCAGCCCCATTTTTATTAATGGTATATTTCTGACTACATGCGAAAATTGATCAGCTGCTTTATTTTGATGACTATGTAATATTCTAACGGGTACATTTTCTTCTTTTGCAACTTTTAAATATAAAAAAGCAGCATTTGCCATATGGCAATGAACAATTTTATATTTTTCCCCGCGATGTAACACTTCCCGAAATATCTTGGTGTTTTCTTGGAGAGAACAAACAGAGATTTTAGGCAATTCAATTATATTACCGCCTAAGTTGTAAATTTTATCAATAAAAGATTGGTTTAATGGCTCGCAACTATTGTGATAAGCAAAATCAAAAACGATTTTATTACGATCAATATATTCGAAATAGTTCATAATCCATTTTTGAATTCCACCAATATTGGATAAATCGTTAACGATATGCAAAATACGCATAACTTTGTTCAAAAACTCCCCTCATACTTCTTATGCCCGAACTTCGCACCTATAAACGACTTGATTTTTCGATTCCAGTCAATTTTTTCAGTGTAAATACAGGGTATTTCCTTGATATCCTTTTGGCTTATTGTACCCGATTTTACTTGATAGTCGAGCCAGACATTAAATATTATCTCGCTAACTCTTCCGTAAAAGCGACCTTGAAAAAATGATAATTCCTTAGAAGATTCTCCAATTCTTTTTTCTAGCTCAAAAAGAATATTGAAGAGCCATTCGCAGTAGTTTTGGAACAGATCTTTTCTCATGATCATCATATTAAACATATACCCATAGGTCTGCTTGTATACCTTGTTGCAGGAATCTGTGTACTCAGGGTACTTTTCGGCAATAATCTCTTTTGTCACATCAAGATGCTCTGCATAATGTGTATGTGCATAATGAGAATAGAGCGTTTCAATATAATACTTTCGCTTCTTAGGAACAAACACTTTATATTTGCTCAGAAGCGGTGCAAGTTCATCGTATGTGAGAATATTATCAAAGGGATCTTTAGACTTCTTGTTCAGAGAAAAATGGCGTCTGTAATGTGCCAAACCAATATAGTCTGAGTCAACATTTTTCCACGCCCAGTAAAGACCTGTTAATTCGCAAAACGAAGGGTTCTTAAGGGAAATGTTATCTCCTGTATTATCTTTAACATATCCTAAGTCCAAATCTTTTCCATCAGAATCTTTTTTTCCTTCTGCTCCAACGTGAACAGGCAGGTACATTTTATCTGCTGGCATTTGATACTTCTTATGCGTAGCTATTATGATTGTAGCTTTATTCTCCAAAATTATGCTCCTCTTTTTCTATTTAACCCATCTACAAAAAACCGGAAGACATCACAAAGATATTTTTGTACCAGGGCCAAAATCTAAATACAAAACGCCTCTAGATTCCAAACTCCAATTGTAGCCCATCATTGTGCAAAGCACTGTAAAACACGGCAGAATACTACGTTTTTTCAAACCAAAAAGCTTTTTCCAACGCCGCTTACATCTGCCTACACCTATATAAAACAATTATACCACACGCCCCCACAAGTGTCAAGCAAATCCCTCGACAAATACGCTCACAAACCGAAAAAATAACACCAAAAAATTAATTTTTTCTGTTCATATTGTCAATTTCCCGTCGGAATATCTGCCAATTACGCAGAAATTCACGCTGGGGAACGAAAAAGCAGCATTTTCTGCACCATCAAAAAAGCCCGATGGATCACCTTCCATCGGGTAAAAAATCATTTTAAATTCGGGTGATCTGTGCTTTCGGAGCGGAAACTCAGTCTTCTGCCTGCTCTTCTGTCACCAGTGCTTTTCGCTTGATGCCCAGGTAGCAGCGCTTGGGGTTGGCATCGCTGCTTTTACGCTTGCGGCCGGACTTCAGTTGCAGCTCTGCTCTGACAGCCTTCGTAAAGGCATCGTAGTTCGGGAAGCAGTACGCGTAGCTCTCATCCAGGGCATATTCCTTGTAATCGGCGTACATATCCTCGGTGAAAATGTAGTCATCGTCGTTCTCGGTGCGTACATAACAAGCCGTAAAGAAGAAGTCCAGAGACTTGCTGGTGCTGCGGCTGACTGCCGTGGGCGGCACATAGCTGTCATAGCTTTCGCCCTCTTCGGAGTCGCTGAATTCGTAGTGGTTGTCCTTGAGCGCCTTGTACGCCAGAATCAGCTTTCTCACAATGGCTGCCTTCTCACGCTCCAGCTTGTCCATCAGTACCTCAAAGGGCTCTGCATTGTCGGTCAGTCTGTGCTTGAACGGGATCACAAGCTTACGCATATCAAATGCCGCATCCGGCATCTTCGTGGTAATGTCGTAGTTGGAGGCGTTGATGATGTGTGCACGGCTCTGGAACGGAACACTGCCGTTTTCGCCCTTAGAAAACAAAAAGTTCGTGTAGTTGATAAATTATCTGGTGCTATTGATGATGCACTTAAAACAATCAGTGTATCAGACTGCATTGGGCGGTTTTACTCTTGCGGCTATATACACCTTTTGTCAATCTTTTGTGTAAATGCTATAGATACAAAGTGCCTTTGACTGCAAGCACCAATATCAGCTTCTAATCCTTGAAACGATTTTTGTTTACTTTTTCAATGAATTCACTATATCCAATTGTATATTTGGAATCAATTGTGATTCTTCCATCATCAGATTCAAATACTACTAGATACTTTGCGTGTTTCTTTCGATAGATAATTTTTATATCACTATAATGTATTGTACACTTTCTTCTCCAAAAATTAGAATGCGTAAATGATACATCATCATATATCGTATAAATATTAAAGTATGACATTATTATAATAACTGAAATTAGGATCATTCCGGCTAATACAAACGAACAAAAAATTGGTATATTATAAATTGGCACATTATCAATTAACATTAAAATAATAAAGAAAAGCCAAAATGATAAGCTTAAAATTCCGATGCAAAGATACAATTTAGGATATTTCACTTTATTTGTGCTGGGATCATTCTTACACACAAAATGAAAAACTGCAAAAATAATGATAAGAATTAAAATCTCAATTAACATGAAATTATGTCGCCTTTCTCACTGTGTTTGGACAAAATCTTGATGCTGCAGCGTATTGAAATTTGACATTGCCGGCTGTACTATGTTCTCCTTCCAATACTTTGAATCTGTTATCATTATACCATAAATTACTTGCTCTTTCAAGGGAGTTTGTCATATTCTTATTTTGCAGTTGTACATCATTATCGTGAATCTGTGCCAGGTACTGATGATACGATCATGTCGACCGCATAGAAAAACCGCCTTCGGGCGGAACATAGGGACATAACAAACTGGTAAAAGAGTGCTGCTGACGATTGCTTTCCTTAGGAAACGCTGAACAAAAGCGTAGTTAAGGAAATACTGAATAAAGCCCGCTTGACGACTTTATTCAGTGCTTCTTTATAATAATATCCTTGCTCTCTTCGATCAGTTCGCCCCAGTCTCTGTCGTTTGCCTTGAAGTTCACGAAAAAGGAGAGCGTATCCGCCAGTTGATCTGCCAGATCATACGGGATCTGTTCACTTGTCAGCACCTCATACAGAGATGCCATATCCACATTGCCGTTCTGAATCATATCGCTGATGGCAGCATGAACGGCTGCCTGCTGCTTGCTGCCCATATTGGGGCTGTGGGATTCCACAATGGACTCGATTTTTCGGATGGTATCTTCCCCATTGCCGGAGTCGTCCAGTTTGAGCAGGTCAATGGGGATTCCGTCCTCTTCGATGCGGTGGAAGGTGATATGTTCGGCGATATACGCCCGGACATCCTTCTCTGCCGTTTCACCGCAGCCCACAGACAGCTTTTCCAGTATTTCCTCTTCTGTAAAGGATTCACTGGTATCAAAGACAATGACGGGACGGTGCAGCTTTTGCAGGCTCACCATTCGTTCGGTGAGACAGTGTGTTTTGCCGGAACCGCTTTTTCCCAGTGCAAAGAAGTGCATATTATCCTTGCGTTTTTCGTCAAAGACCTGGTAGGAAACACCGCCGATGCGGTTTTCCGTGAGGGGAATAAAATGCTCTGGTGCAGGTGCTGTGCTGTACCATTCTGCATAGCGGCTTTCCTCGATCATGAGTTCCACGTCGGAATCCAGAATCCGGTCGCTTTTCAGGGCAATCAGAGCAGGCCGCAGACTTCTGTGGTGGGAATACACCACCAGCGGATAACGGTTTTTCTTGGTGGCATGGAGATATTCGCACGCTTTCAGACATTTCAGAATGCGGCAGGTGTTGTCGGCAGTTCTCATAAACGGGATCAGCACATTCTCCATTGCAGACTCTTCCAGGATCAGCAGCTTGTCCTTGACGATCAGCTGATTTGTGCCTTCCTGGAAGTCCATTTCCTTGCTGTGCCGGAGGATCTTGAGCTTGCCGCTGCGAATGGCATCATTGAGCGCAGCAATAAACTGTTCTGACACCGCATCTTTTGAAGTGCCGGAAACTGTCTGAGAATCGGATAAAACGGAGCGAATCAACATCGTGATAGGCTGACTGTCGAACTCAAGAAAATAGGCTATCATACAAGAGTAAACGGTATCCAGTAATGCACCAGCTGCAATCATTTCTTTGCTTTTGCCTTGGAAATAAGAGGTGTATAGATCTATTTGTTCATGGAACTCGTCTCGAAATGCACCTGGAAGTACGGTATAGCTTTTACAAATACAGGATATGATGAAGTTTACGAGATAATTCAAATTATCACACATTTCCGCCTCTTCTTCCGTTGTCATAGCAGGGGCAAAATTTTCCGGCAGCGTCAGACAAATCTTTTTCTCCGGAGGAAGCAGGTATTGTGCATGGGTGGAGAAAATCGCAAGATTATGGGGCTGACAATCCATGTTGTCATTTTCCGTTAGGATGTGCTGCAGCATTTCTGTTCTTTTTTTGTCATCGTCGATAATGCTGCGGTCGCTCAGGATAACGGTTTCATCCTTTGCGTGGAGCAGTTCCGTTTTCACAGCACTCTTGTTGGAACAGAGGGTCAGCGGCTTTGTGCCTCTGTTGAAAATCTGCATGAGGAGCGTCGCAAACCGTTCCGATGCGGCATCAGGTGCAGATATGGTCAGAATACGTTCCATGCTGTATTTCTCTTCCCGGAAAAAAGAACTCAGCAGACCGCAGAGGGAAAAAACGAAGAGCATCATCTTCTTGTCTGTGTCAAGGTACTTTTCGCAGATTCCCTTTATACCGAGAGGGCGGTCTTTTGTACTGGGAAGAACTTTTTTGGTGAAATAGGGGGAGCAGTGTTTCAGCAATTTCATGTCAAAGCATTTTCTGTTGCAGTCAAATCGAATAAAGGTGCTGTTTTCACTCTGTTCAATGAAAGAAAAGCCGGCATATTCCGGAAAATATTGCGTGCTTTTTGGGGGGAAACAGCGAATGCAGTACGCAATATAATCGTTTGCCATCGCCTTGCTTTTGCACATCCATTGAAAAGATTCAAACAGGGGCAGCAGGTTCTTGCTGGCTAATTTGTCACAAGGAACGACTGCAAGATGGGTGCTGTCATCCATACTGGAATATGAGACATATAAAAACTCTTTTCGTTGTCCGTCTTTGTCAATATAGCAATGGTGAATGCTGTGAATTCTTAGCTTGCCGATTCTTTTTATTTTTCTTTTTTCGTAATCTATGCAGCTTCCGACACCCGTTATTTGATCTTCGCCATATACTCTGAGAACCTCCTGAAATGGCATTGCCCCGCTTGGCACAGCATGATTTGCAGCTACCTGCATGTGATTTATGGCGATCAATTGTTCTGCGGTTGGCATTCCGTACATTCCGTTCATATAGGTGACCTCCTAAAAACTTTTTATTGAAATACATTTTACCTGGCACACGGCACAGGCGGTTCTGTATTTCCAAAAAGCATTATAGCACATCGGAAAATTTCATGCAGACAAAACGCTCTTATTTTTTTGCAGGCGCTCTGGGGGAGGGGGCGGAAAACGTAAAACGAACAAAAAACACCTGGCACACGGCACAGCAAAAAATCTAAAATCCATTTGTCTTTGTACCCCTTTTCTGAAATTTCCGTCGGGAAAGTTCCTGTTTGGGCGAAAATCAAACTTCTCCGATGTGTTTTTGGAAAAAGGGGAACAAAAATCCTCCGGATTTTTTTCGGAGGACGCTCTTGTGCCGTGTGCCGGGTAAAAATTATGCGGGTGGGAGAATTGGGGCTGTGCCGTGTGCCAGGTAAAAAAATTTTGGAAAGTGGATTTATATAGCCCTGCCAGGCAAAGGAAAACCCCTCCGAGCGGCTTTGCCGCCCACCTCCTCCTTTCAGGGGAGGCTATAAGGAAGAAAATTGATTTTGCAGTTTTTTTCAAATCCTCTTTTCTTTCCCCGGAATATGTGGTATGATATAGATATCTTGTAAAACAAAAGGGGTTGCATCCGTATGGCATCGATGGAAGAACTTTATAACACCATAGCAGACATATGGGATTCTTATGATATATATCGGCAGGAACACGCTGACAAATATGGCGAGGCAGAGGAAAGTCCAAGCACCATAGACCACTTCAACAAAACCATCACCATTGACGACTGCATCTTTGAAGAACCATACGAGCAGAAACTGCGGCAGTATCTGTGAGTTTTTGCCGGGGAGAAAATTTGAATCAATTGGTATTGACAGCTACGGTGTAATAGATTATAATAAAATTATACATTGGACTGCGGCTATATTCCAACAATTTATTTGTAAATATCCGCAATTTAGTCATTGATACGGATTTCTCATACAAGGAGGCGATGCAAATGCAGAAAAAAACCAGGCGATTTGAGAGAACGGCGGCATCGGTGTGCAAGGAATATGCTATTCTGACGCTGGCAACACTGGTGATGTCTGCAGGAACCTATCTTTTCAAATTCCCAAACAACTTTTCCTTTGGCGGTGTTACCGGTCTGGCAGTGGTGCTGAGTGCTGTTTCACCGCTGTCTGCGGGAACGTACAATTTTATCATCAATATGGCACTGCTGGTGCTGGGATTTCTGTTTCTGGGGAAAGGCTTTGGCGTAAAGACGGTGTATATCAGCGTTCTGATGTCTGTGGCACTGTCTGCGGCAGAAAAGCTGTTTCCTATGTCCGGACCGCTGACTGACCAGCCGGTTCTGGAACTGATTTTTGCCATTGCCATTCCGGGCATCAGCTCCGCAATCATGTTTAACATGGGTGCTTCCAGCGGCGGCACGGACATTGTCGCCATGATCCTGAAAAAGTATACCTCTATGAATATCGGGACCGCTTTGCTGGCGGTGGACCTGCTGATTGCCGTTTCAGCCTGCTTTGTGTTCGATATTACCACCGGTCTGTTTTCCCTGTGCGGCTTGTTTACGAAAACCATTGTCATTGATACCGCCATTGAAAACATCAACCTGTGCAAATATTTCACCATTGTCTGCAAAGACCCCACGCCGATCTGTGACTTTATCCACACAGAACTGGGGCGAAGTGCGACGCTGTTTACTGCGGAGGGAACATACAGCGGACAGGAGGAATATATTGTACTGACCGTCATGAAACGAAGCCAGGCTGTGCAGCTGCGAAACTATATCAAAAAAGTACAGCCCCAGGCGTTTATGATGATTACCAACAGCAGCGAAATTATCGGAAAAGGATTCCGCAATACCATATAAAATGACCCCGTACAAAACTTGTTTTTTGGGTTTTGTGCGGGGTTGTTTTCTTTGGTGCTTTTGTTCTTCCATCTCAACTGTCTTCATATGTCAAAATTCGTGCTCTGTTTTTTACAAAAAAAGGAGGAAGAGCAGGACTTTGCCTGCTCCTGTTATATGAACTCATCACAGTCGCTCTACATATTGTTTCCTGCAGAGCATTTCTACAACCATTACTGTAATGTTTGTATGCTTGTATTTTTTTACAAGCATACCCTGCCTTTTTCAGTCCTTCTCCGCAAGCTTCCCCTCCACATACGCCGTCACCGACTTTCTCGGTATTTTCCAGACCTTCCCGATCCGAAACGCCTGAATTTCGCCGCTGTTCAGGAGTGCGTACAATGTATTTTTTCCAACGCTGAGAAACTCCATGACCTCCTCAAACTTCATGATCTCATTTTCCATGTTACAGGACTCCTTTCCGCATTTTCTCGTATTTTCCTGCTTTTTTTATCTCTATGTTAGGCCGTTTGTAAAAGATTTCAAGCCATGGCTCCGTTATTTTTGCCTGCACAGCTCCATATTGGATTTTTCCGATTTATTCCGTTTTTTGGACACACAAGCGGTCTATATATTTTGCCTGTTCCACCGGGAATCCGGCATAGACAAACACCCGGCAGTCTTCCCGCAGCAGTCTCGCACGTCCCACCGCCTGTTCCAGCTGGGAGGACAGCAGCCAGGTCTGCACCATCCGGAGCGTTTCGTCCTTGTAGGTGTTGAGAAAAAACGACTTGTTCTGATAGGTGATTCTCTGCGGGTACATATGCACTTTTGCCAGACTTCCCCTGCACGCATCGCATACAGACCATACACCACCTCGTCCAGATTGGGCAGTCCCACAACAGACAGATCTTTTCCTTTCAGTGCATTGATGCCCTCCACGTTGCCGAAGTGGTAGTGTGTTTGGAATTCCTTCTCAATGTCCTTAAAAGTGATAACTGTGGTATCTCTGCACAACTCTTTGAGCAGGCGAATCTTGTCATAATCATTCTGAAAAGCATATCGGCTGTAGCTGGAATCGGTGTACTGGAAAATATGCCCTTTGTATTCCGCCTTCGGGCATTCGTGAAAGTCGATTGCTCGGTTGGGGTAAACCTTTTGATACAGTTCCCAGCAAACCGTTGCCGAAAGCATCACCATCTTGCAGTCCGGCAGCGGTTCTTCGATCAGAAAGGTCACCCGTTCTCTGTCCGCATGGATGTACTTTGCACGCAGCAGACCGTATAGATTCACTCCAAAATGGCGTATCTTCCGCAGCTGTTTGGCATCCAGTTCCACCGCAAACTCGTCCATCTGATGATAACCCCGTTTCAGGCAGATTCCGTTCAGGCGGCTTTTTACCGAGTCCGGAAGATACCGACTGCCAGTCATCTTTTTTAGGGTCTGCATCGAAACAGACTCCGTGCGGAAAATCGTCCGGAAAATGTCCTCATCCAAGATCACATCATGGGTCTGGAACACTTCCTTCGGCAAATGCAGCAGCTTGGCATGGGTGGTGATGATATGCCCCTGAAATCTGGCAGTGCTTTTGCAGTCCTTCAAAAACCGGGAGATTTTCGCATAATCCGGGTTATCTTTCCCCATGTGCTGTAGCGTTTCCGCCAGAAACCGCAGTGCATATGCACCTGCTCCGATGTCGTAAAAATCCTGCATCTCCTCGGTCACTTCCTCTGAGATGCCGTATGTGGCAATATCCGGCGTAGCACAGATCGCTTCGATTCCATGCAAATTCGCATCATAGAATATCTGCCGTTTCAGTTCATGAGTCGGCACAGCGATCACAACAGGACGCACGCTGTCTTTCATGTAGTTGAGATAGGTGCTGGTCTTGCCCAAAGCGGTCTGCCCCTTGATGAGGTAAAGCTTGTTTTCCGCAGATGCCATTGCCGTTTGAAAGGCGTTTTGCAGGTCCTGGTGAGCCGTTTCCAAATCCACATAGCGTTCCTTTTTCAAAATGCACACTTCTCTCCGGGTCGGTTTCGCCGTGGAAAGCATATTTTCGGAATGGCTGCACCGGTCACAATAATCGCAGTTTTCGCAAGGCGGCACAGGCAGATTGTCCTTGATGATTGCTGTCAGAATTTCCTTCCAGTTGATATTCTGGTAGTGCTGTTCGGCATTCTTTTCCGAATGCATGATCTCCAGAAACTTTTGCTTTCCCTTTTCTGCACCGCACATGCCTCTTGCCAGAAAATAGATGTCCTGGGTGTTTTCGATTCTGCCTTCGGTGAAATCCCAGTAGAGCGGACATCGGTCATAGAGATTTTCCCAACTGAAATTGCGGTAGACTGCTCTTCGCTGCTTGTTCCGGACACCCTGTCTGGCTTGGGTCTTGCCATGGAGCTTCCATTTCGCCATGACCATTTTTGTCTCGTATCCATAGGTGCAGGCATCCAGAGGCGTGACGGAATAGGTGTTGTCTTTCAGCAGGTAGAGGATGGGGAGCGTATCTTCAACCTCTGTCTTTTCCTTTGCAAATTCTCTTCGCAGCACTTCCTTGTAGTGCTTGGCATCGGTCAAGCCTCTTACATAGCTCAAAAAGGCGAACAGGACATCGTAAATGCTGATCTGAAAGCGTGGCTCAAATTGGGTGGGATAGGCATAGGTTCGGTCTGCATACTGCGTTTGAAAAATCGCACAGAGCAGGTCGCCAAAAAACCGTGCTGTTCTTTTGTCGGCAAGCTCCTCCCGGAAAAAGAACAGCATATCGCCGTGTTGTTCCTGGTATAGGATCCCGTAGTGATAGGCGAGGTTCAGCATATGGTCTCCGTGAGGATTGGTTTGAAAATGTTTGAGTGCAATGACATATTTCACGTTATCTTCCCCCTTCGTGCATTATCTTTTACCAAATAGTTCTGTCTGTTTTATTTTGAAAACCGGCGGTGCTGAAAATTCCGTCCATGCGTGCCGTCGTCGCTATGCTCCGTCACGCACAGACCAAAACGCCAGAAAGAACGGGATTTTTGTACACTGCCCTTATATAAATAAGGAAGTTGTGCATTTTTCCCGTCTGGTTGTTCTTCTGTGGTGTTTGTCGACCGGGGAGACAAAAACACCGTGGAAGAAACGGTCAGCAGTGCCGGATAATTTTCAACTTTCAAGAAAACATATGGATAATAGCAGTATACATAATTTCTATAGGGTATGCTGTCAATGGTTTTTTGCGGATATTTCAAGGAAAATCCGCCACACGATCGGTTTTATTTCACACACAAACATACCACATATTTTTGCATCAACACACCACCGAAACCGAATGATCACTACCTGAAAAGACGATGTATGAAAAAGAAGAAACAAGCTGAATCTGAGAGAGGAGACTTCCATTAAGTGAGGGTTCGGATTCAGCAGAGGGGCAAAGGAACGCTGCAATTGCCTTTGCCCTTCCACTCCTCGTGTCAGCCCTCATATCCTCTGCGACACCCTGTACAACAGCGTACAGGGGATTTTTTTGCCCTGAACATACCACAGTGTGTAAACTGAAACATTGCAAAATCACTGTAATCCACTGAAAAAGTCAACGGATACAATTGTATATCATTATCGTGAATCTGTGCCAGGTACTGATGATACGATCATGTCGACCGCATAGAAAAACCGCCTTCGGGCGGAGCATAGGGAC
>ENA-ORKV01001015-ORKV01001015.1-human-gut-metagenome-genome-assembly--contig:-NODE-1015-length-25080-cov-3.600088_pt1 | contig 25080 bp, 37 predicted proteins | sample MGYA00243058_ERZ508805 | MGnify/ENA primary metagenome ERZ508805 (study PRJEB26277, sample SAMN04329770) | human gut metagenome | biome: human-associated habitat | host: Homo sapiens | place: USA... | reverse complement strand
GCCTTGAAAAGTGGAAAAAGCAAATCGTTTGGTTGCCATAAGATTGACTACAACAAAATCCATGGAGGAAAAGGATCTCGTCTGTATGAGTGCTGGCGTCATATGAGATACCGGTGTGATAACAAAAATAATCAAGCTTACGAGATGTACGGTGCCAGAGGAATAAAGGTTTGCGATGAGTGGCAGGAATTTGGAGCATTTAGAGATTGGGCACTTGAAAATGGGTATTTAGATAATCTGACTTTGGACAGAATTGACGTGAACGGAAATTATGAGCCATCAAACTGCAGATGGGCGGATGCGGTTACTCAAATGAATAATCGAAGAAGTACCCCACATTACACAGTGGATGGGAGAAGTTTAACTATTTCGCAATGGTCCAGAGAAACTGGCATACCAAGAAGCACAATACTTAATCGTCTGAAAAGAGGAATGAGTTTTGAAGCCGCAATAGAGAAAGGAGATTACAAATGTCAGAACAGTTAAAACAGGAACTTGAAGCTGATACTGACCGTTTAGAGGCGGAAACGGTTGCAGACAGTGAAACAATAGGGGAACAGGAAGAGAAACCGACAGAGGGCAAATTAGAGGCCCAGGAAGACGATGAATCAAAGGAAGAGGATACAGTTCCAATGGGAAAAGCCTCTCTTGCTGATATTGTTTCCGGGATTCCGGCTCCGACAAAAGAAGAAGTTGAAGCGGCAGAAGCTGAAAATGCAAAGCCGGTAAAGCAGAAAGCCAGAGAAAAACTGGAAGCAGAAAAGAAAAAAGCAACTCAGAAGAACTTTGCGGATCCGGTCATTACTTACCTGATGAAAAGATGCGAAGAGGATCAGGGACTTGCTGAAGATGTGATGCAGGAGGGAAAGACCTGGAACAAGTGCTTTAGCTATATTGTTGAACAGGCTAGAAAGCAGTCGAATGGTAGATCCGCGGCAGTTGAAGACCAGATTGTATATGAATGGGCTGAGGATTATTACCACAAATATGAAAAGCCGGAATCTGTTAAAAAGGAAAAAGGCAAAAAGCCTGTGATAACAAAAAAATCGGTTACACCTACAAAAACTACCCAAAAAATCACAGATAATGAGAAAAAATCACAGAAAACAAAAGATAAACCTCAGATTTCTGAAAAGCCAGTGAAAAAAAATGCTGCTTCTAAGCAGCGGAAAACCGAAAAAACCAGTACCAAAAGCAGCGAACTGTCTGGCCAGATATCATTGTTCGATCTTCTGTAGGAGGCTGTCGCATGGAAAAGAGAAAATTGGCGAAGATTCCGAGAGAGGAAGCTACGGACGAAATGGTCAGGTTTTCAGAACGAGCTGCCGGTACACATATTGTAACGACCAAAGATATCGAAAAAGATCTTTTGATGGTGACATTCTATCCAATTGGCAAATTGAAGAAAGGAGAAAAGGGTGCTCAGTTAAGAACATTTTTCTCCAAGAATGATTACATATCACAGGATCTGACCTCTGAAAGAGTGAAATGGCTGACTGCAGCTTTTGATCGGATGGAATGTATTCACCTGTATGAATATCACTGGGATAGAGATAAGGGGAACAGATATACCCCGAACATGTTTTTCTGGACGGATGCAGACATTGATCGTATGCGCAGCTTTTTCAAGGAATGGAGCACAGAAAAAGATGTTAAAGACTGGACAGCTGTGACACGCTTTCAGGACATGGTCAGACAAAAACGGCTTGATGAAAGACATGCTAAAGAAACCAATCCAATTGATGCACTTATGGAAACGGTTAAAGAAATCCCTGATGAATTCAAAAACTGGGTATCAGAAAAGGCGATGTCATTCAGCAGATATCTGATTTACTCAACAAGATCAAAGAATGAGGCTCTGGTGCATTGCACTCATTGTAATGGGGTGACACGGGTAGACAGAACGAAAATTCGGTTAAGAAATAACGAGAAGGGGATATGCCCCCTTTGTGGAAGTCCGGTCACCATTAAAGCCAGAGGCAGGATGCCGGCACGCATATGTGACAGGAGGATTGTTTCATTTATTGAGCCAAGAGAAGAGGGGTTCCTGTGGCGGTATTTTACAGCATACAGAGAAGTAAAGCCGGATGGAAAGACAAATGATGGATTATTTGAGATTGTAAGGACATTTTACAAATTTGCACCGAACGGAACGCCATGCACCAGCAGTTATGAATACAGAGAGTATAAACAGACTGGTATTGTACGGTGGTGCACAGATGAAGGATACAGAGAAAGTTCATACTGCACCTTATATCCCGGAAACCTGCCGGAAGCATGGAAAGATACTCCGATGAAATACTCGGCACTGGAAATTTTGGCGGAGAATAGACCGAGTGAACAGATACATTATGCAAAGGCGATCAACAGATACAGAAAGTTTCCGCAGCTTGAATGGTTTATAAAAATGGGGCTGTATAAACTGGCCGCACATCTGATCAACGAGTTTCACGATGGTGCTTTTGGGTATGAAAGCCGGAATGGAATTAGGGGACTGAGAAAAAGTGGAAAAACAATATTTGAAATTCTTGGCCTTACGAAGGAAAACACGCGAATACTCCAGTCTATTGATGGAAACATTGATGAACTGAGATTATTGCAGGAAGCGCAAAGCTCTGGTTACAACCTAAAAGCGGAAGAACTGGAACGGTTCTATAAACTTTTCGGATGCAACACAACGCTGATCCGGAAGGAGAACAGGAAATCGACCATCCATAAGATCTGCAGATATATTGAACGCGAAGGTGCTGATTATCGCGTGGGAGAGAGCGGACAATGTTGGCGATATTCCTATATGCAGCGTAAAGAAAGACCGGATATCAGAGAAGAACGTCTGCAGAATTGCGCTAAGGACTGGCTTGATTATTTGAACTGGTGCAAAGAACTGAAATATGATCTCAACAATATGTTCTTCTATTTTCCAAAGAATTTCAAGAAAGTACATGATCGGACAGCTGCGGAATATCAAGCATTGCAGGATAAAAAGGCAGCGGAAAAGAAACGCCGGGAAGATGAACGGATAAAGCGGGAAGCCGAGGTCATGAAAAAACTTCTGGAGGAAATGCTCAAAGAGAATGCCGGCATAGACAACGCTTTCTTGATAAAAGGAAAAGGATTGATATTGAGAGTGCCAAGAGATACACAGGAAATCAAGAATGAAGGAGCTGCCCTTCACCATTGTGTTGGAACTTACGTTGACCGAGTGGCCAAAGGGCAGACACACATCTTCTTTGTGCGCAGAGTGGAAGAACCTGATACACCATATTTCACAATGGAATATAACAATGGTCGCGTGATCCAGTGCAGGGGAAATCACAACTGTGGGATGCCGGCATCGGTAAAAGCTTTTGTAGCTGCATTTGAGAAGCTGATGAAAGAACGAGAAGAAAAGATGGAAAGGAAGTGCGGATAATGGCGAAGCAGAGCATCAGAAGTATTCGAAAAGGAAGCGTTCAGTGGAACGAAGAAGACCGATTGCAGATGGTTTCCATGCTGGCAAAAGCAGGATATGCAGTCCAGATTGTCAGAAAAGAAGTTCCCGGAGGCGAAAACAGAAAATCAGCTCAGTACGAATACGTGATCGAGTATGGAGAGAAGGTGGAGTGATGAAATTCATAGCACGAAAACCAGTCGTAAGAACGGAAGTTTACCGGAAATACGGATTCACACATGTGCAGCATAAGCCTTGTTATTGTCCTAGATGCAATCATGTGTTGAATGCGGGGCCGAACTTTCAACCGAAATATTGTAGCGAGTGTGGACAGAATATTGACTTCTCCGAAGTGAAGTGGGAAGAAGAAAAAATCCTTGAATATGCAGGAAGGAGGCTGGCCAATGAATAAGAGCGGTATCGAATGGTGCGATCATACATGGAATCCAATTACCGGTTGTCGGCATGGCTGTTCTTACTGCTACGCTGACAAGATGTCACTCCGTTTTTGTGGAAATATGAAAAGAAATATGGTCCAGACAGACCAATATCGAATGGAGGGAGATCTGTTTGTCCTGGATAAACCGTTCATGAATGAGGATGGAAAGCCTGTCATATATCCATTTGGGTTTGAACCGACATTACATATATACAGATATGACACACTGGACAAGCTGAAACAGGGGCAAAATATATTTGTTGGAGCAATGGCAGACATATTTGGAGAGTGGATTCCTGACAGTTGGATAGAGGATGTCCTTTACGCTTGTGCAAAACATCCTCAGCACAATTACCTGTTTCTCACAAAGAATCCGAAAAGGTACACCCAGTACGGTGTGCCTTCTGGGAAAGGGAATATGTGGTACGGAACAACTGTGACGAATAGTGAGGACATGGAACGGATATACCAGCTTCCAAACCTGTTAAACACTTTCGCCAGTATAGAGCCATTGCTCGAAGATATAGATGAAAACATTTCCGCACTGAAATATTTGAACTGGATAATCATCGGTGCCGAGACAGGACACAGGAAAGAGAAAGTGATTCCTGAATTCGAATGGATCAAGAGGATCGTTGTAGAAGCTGATTACAACGGGATACCGGTATTTATGAAAGACAGTCTGATTCCGATTGTTGGTGAGAAGAATATGCGCAGGGATTATCCGAAGGAGCTGCAGATTCGTAAAAGGAGCGAGAAAGTCAATAAAAAACTCAGTGGCAACTGTATGTTGTGCGGAAAGACAGAAGATAAAAACAAGATGGTTACCTTGACAGCAAGAGCGGTCAGGGGCGGCAAGGCGACATCGTTTGGCCATATGTGTCATTCCTGCTTTGCGAAATGGCTGACTAGTCACAATATACCGGTGCCGGACCTGGAAAATAAAAAGGAGATTGAAGATGGCAAAGAGAAGCTGTAGAAGAACAACTGATGAAAACCTTATTCATAAAAAAGCTGTGGAAATGAGAAAGAAGACAGACGAACAGCTTGTGCATTATGTGGAAGATCGTGTGGAAAAAGCACGAAGTGAGGGCTTTAATTGTGGAAAAGCCAGTGTTCCAAAAACCGGAGAGGGAGCAAAGGGGTTTATCGCGTTCCTTCAGCTGAATAAGATTCCGGGAATTGGAGCAGTAACAATAAACAAACTCATAAAGGTAGCGGAAGAAAATGGATACTTATAAGCGTTCGATAAGAGGTCTGCAGAGCAGATCTAACGGGGAGCATTTTGAGGGAATGATAATTGCGGCATCCAGATTCTATGAAGAAAGAGGAATTGCAGCAGTTGATAAAACTCCGGAAGCATTTAAGGTACTGAAGGCAATGGACAGGAACAGAGGGCAGTTCATCTGCTGCTTCACTAAACAGGCTCAACCTGATTTCAAAGGAATCCTCATGGATTCAACCATGATCCTGTTCGATGCAAAGCATACGGACAAGGATAAGATTAGCAGGGATGTAGTTACTGCTGAACAGCAGGCGTGCTTTGAAAGGTATATGAAGCTTGGGGCAATGTGCTTTTTGGTTGTGTCTCTGGAATTTAAAGAATTCTACCGGGTTCCGTGGGTGGTGTTCCGGGATATGAAGAAAATTTACGGACACAAGTACATGAACCGGGAGGAACTGGAACCTTACAGGATCAAATATTCAAACGGAGTAGTAAAGTACCTTGATGGTATTGTTCTCCGGGAAAGGAATGAAGATGAAAGTACAGAAGTATGAGATTGCCAGAGTTATTGACAAATTAAAAAGTATTGTGCAGAAGAATGACCAGTTTCCGGCTCTGGGAGGGATTCTGGTAAAGGACGGGTATTTAATTGCCTCCAACTCCGAGATTACAATGAAGGTCAAATTAGAGGCCTCAGAAGGCAGTTATTTTATTATTCCAATGAAAGCCTTTGACTTGATCAAAAATCTTCCGGATGGAGAAATCGACATCAGCGCAACCGACAAGAATGTAGTTATGATCAAGATAGGAGCAATTAAAAACAAATACCAGAGTTACCCTCCGGAAGAATTCAATTTTGATATTACAGAGGATCCGGAAGCGGATGGAGTAAAACTGAATGGAAAGAAGATCATGGAAGCTATTGGACATGTTATTTATGCCGCTGCTGATGGCGGCACAAACGCACAGATGACCGGAATTTATTTTGAGGGTACAGCCAGCGGAGTTTCCCTTGCCGCACTGGACGGGCACGTGGTCGCAGTAGATTCTGTTAAAGCAGAAGGCGCAAAGGACATGAAACTGATCGTGCCGAAGGCAACCGCCAAGAAGTTAATCTCCATGGGCGTGATTGATGATGTGACTCTTACATATACCAAAAACAGTGCAGTATTCAAATCTGACGAATACACCATCTACACCAGATTGATTACAGGAAATTATTTTCCGTATCAGAAGATGTTTACTGAGGGTGAAATCAATACATGCGCATCCCGCACGGCCCTGATCGGAGCAATGACCAGAGCAAAGATGTGTACAGAGGAAAAACAGCCGGCAGTATTCCAGATAGAAGACGATGTGCTGAATATCAGCATTCGGGATAAGCTGGCAGACTATCAGGAACAGGTGCCGCTCCAGGAAACCGTATGCAAATCCATACGGTTGGGGTTTGATTCCAAACTGGTTCTTGAAACACTGAAAGCTTTTACCTGTGACAATATTGCACTGGGCTTCACCAGCCCACGAACACCGATGATTGTGGAAGCAGAGGACAGCGACATGAAAGCCATGGTGCTTCCGGTTGCGATAAGGGAGGCATAAACATGATTGAGATCATATCAGTAAAAGATATCAAAGACGCAACACCAGAGGAACTTGCAAATCTTCGCCGGAAGGGACTTCTTCCGGCAGAAGAAACCAGAAGAATATCTGGAAGACCTCTCAGCTCGTATGAGCGAACCAGAGCACAGGTGGCTGCTACCGGGAATAGATGGGCAATGGAAAACTTTATTGCCACGCATAACTGAAAGGAGCTATTTATGGGGACAAATAGCGTAATAGCTGCAAAAATAAAAGGGACATATAAACTGGGACAATTCTTCAAATATGACGGCGGGGACAATGAGGAAACAATAATCAAGTTGTTTAAAAAATACGGAGAACATGACATTTGCGCAGCGTTGAAAAAACTGGAATGGTTGACAACAGCAGATACGGAAGAATACGCAAAAAGCCTGGGAATCCAGTACGAAAAAGAAAAAGATTATTTTCCGAACCGGGATGAATTTGAACATTTCCGCAGCTGCTATCCGCAGTATGATCATACGGCAAGAGCTGATCGCCTGCTGAACTACATAATGGATGGAACAATAAAAAAGGTTCCGGATTACACAACGGCACTGAGAGCAAAGGATGTTGATTTTCAATACATTATGAATTTTGACATTGGGAAAATTGAAATTTACAAGTTTGGGAAATTTGAAAAAGCAATACCGTTTCCGGAGAAGAAAATACCGGAGCTTGTCGGTATTACATTGAGATACAACGATGGCAGCACAAAGGAAATAATGGGCGATGGAGAACTTTATTGCCACACATAACTGAGAGGAGCTATTTATGGGAATGTATCATAAAAATCACCTTGTTGGACCTGGCTTCAAAAGACATGCAAAACGGCAGACCTCAAAAGGAATGAGAAGGGCGGCAAAGAAAAGTTGCTTGGAACATTTTGAAGACAGAGTTACATTGACAAGGAAAAGTCACAATTTGCATGGAATAGATTCGTGGAAATTTAGCTGAGGAATTTAGAAAAATATGAATGCAGAAGAAACAAAACGATGGAAGGCAAAGCAGCTCCGCTATAAAAAGCCAATAGTCCGGGATTTGAACTTGGACAAGATACAAGAGGATTTGTGGAACATCATGGAGGAATGTGAAAATATTCGGTGGTATACAGATTCTGACGATGGAAACGATTCTCTCATTAATGCTTTAGATGGAGATGAAGACGAAGCATATGAATTCAAAATGGCATTTGCGGATCTGTGTGCCGAATGCGAAAGAATGCAAGAGGATTTGCGGGAAGAATGGATTCCAAATTGCTTCGATATATTTTTCGTGGCAGCAGGCGCAGGAGAAAGCTTTGGAGGATTGCTTGGCTGGGATTCCTTTGAAGGAGACTATTTCGGAATCAACAGCTCAGATGCTTGGGCTGAGGACGAAGCAAAGAAGAAATTGAAAACAATGACAAAGGATGAATTGGTAGCAGCGGCCAGGCAGTGCTTTAAGGTTTACCAGTCGTATATAGGACTGCGGAATCGTTACGATTCCATGAAAGCGGCTATAGATATCCTGAGAGATCAGAACACGGGATTTTTGCAAACTATTAAGGAAATTGAGCGTTTGTATGAAGCGGCGAGCAAAGAACAAGGTATAACCGCCAAATACAGTACGGAGTGGAAAGAATTTGAAAGATATACTGATGCGCTTCCGCAAGAGGCTTGGATTCAGTAGAAAGGAGTAGCATGAAAGTATATAAAGCAGTTCATGGAAATGAAAATAAATGCAAGGAATTGCACAAAGAGATGAATCTGAATGTAGGGCCGACTCGTCTGGTTCAACCGGATTTCTATTTACTGGTTGATGTTGATGATATCCAGAAGCAGATGAATGCTTTGGAGAACGAACTTCACCGAATGAAAAGAGTGGAAGCAAGGAGAAAATGGAGATATGTTCATAAAAGAAGATGATTTGAAATTAAATGAGTGGCAGTTTTCTCAAAGAAAATTTCTTCCGTATGAGATAAAAACCAAACTTGCTGAAACAAGAATTCGTGAATGGTATGACAACTGGAATGGACAAGTATATCTAAGTTATTCGGGAGGGCTTGATAGTACAGCTCTGCTTCATATGATCCGCAAAACTGTCGGAAAAGAAGTACCAGCAGTGTTCTCGAATACTGGTTTGGAATTTCCTGAGATTGTGAGATTTGCCAGAAAAGCCAGTGGAGAGTTTTTGGAAATTTATCCGCAGAGAAAAGACGGTAGTCGAGCTACATTCAAATGGGTTGTCGAAACTTATGGATTTCCTATTACATCAAAGGAGAACGCCGCAAGAATCAGAAAACTCAGACACGGAAATCTTTGTAACAGGTATAGAAATTATCTTTTAAATGGAGATGAGCGAGGAAAATTCGGAGTACTTCCAAAGAAATGGCATTACCTCTTAGAGACTAAGTTTGATACCAGTGAGAAGTGTTGTGACATCATGAAAAAGAATCCGTTTTCAAAATACGGCAAAGAAACAGGACGCGTTCCATACGTAGGTACAACACAGGACGAAGGCTTTATGCGCGCACGCTTATATGCTCATACTGGCTGCAATGTGTATGACGGCAAAACGATTAAAAGTCAGCCACTCGGACCATGGAACAGACAGGATGTTCTCAGATACATTGTGGAAAATGATGTGGAAATATGTTCAATTTATGGAGATATACGGAAATCATCAAGCGGGTTATATTACACTACAGGAGAACAGAGAACTGGTTGCATGTTCTGTGCATTCGGAGCACATATGGAGGAATGCCCGAATAGATTTCAAAGAATGGCGAAAACACATCCGAAACATTGGAAAATCTGTATGAATCTTGAAAACAATGAAGTTAGATATCAAGATGCATTATTAGAATGTAAAATCGAAACTGAAACGTGGGAACAAATGGGACAGATGAGCATAGAAGATTATCTGAAAGGGAAGATTCATGAAACGGCATGAATATGCATTTCCCTGTGGTGGCTGTATTTGCAACCATTGTGCGAACAACCTGTATAGCGAAGACAAAACAGCAGGCGAAGCAAAGATATTTTGCGATGCCTGCGAGTGTTGCAGATGGTATGACGGAGACACAAGAAGCAAGGATATGTGGAAACAGAAGTGCAAGAATTATATTGTAACAAATCAACATGCTGAGTATTTAAGAAAAAGGATAAAGGTGGTAAAGAAATGAGAGAGATTAAAGAGAAACGTATGCAGAGTTATTTCCTTAGAGCCAAAAAAATGGTCCAAGAAGGAAAAAACAAAGAAGGGGCAGAAATGCTTAGTGAAGGCTTGAACTATTACAGTAAAAATATCATTAAAGCTATTACACCATATGCAACTGCAGACGCCGGAATTATTTCTATGGTCCTGCGCAACTTGGCAGATGGTATCGAGGAGAATAATCCAGGAGCAAAAGAACTTCGCATGTGGGTAGAAAACGACACCACAAAACCTGAATTGTAAGAAACAATTAAGGTAAAAAAACCAATATGAGGTAGAAAATGACAAGAACTGAAATAACCAAATTCCTCGGAAAATTACTTACAGATACTCGCCTCGGAGGGGCTGGCTCGCACTGGGCCAGCGAGGTTAGTATTGATCCATGGACACCGAAGGCAAGGCGGGTGGACTACATGGAATTTTCTCCGGCGAATCAATGCTCTGTGTCAGGAATAGAAAAAGGCATATTCACCTGCTATGAAATCAAGAGCTGCAAAGAGGATGTTTATAGCGGTAATGGTTTGAATTTCTTCGGGGAAAAGAATTACATTGTAACTACGATGGCGTGTTACAAAGACATTCTGCCAGATTTCCGGAGTGGCAAATTTGCTAATTACATGAGTGAAAAGCACCCGGATTCATCAACTTATTACGGCATTATGGTTGCTATTCCGTTTTGGAGAGAAGCAACGGAAGAATTCAATGATCCTACACTATTAAGCGAGGATAGAAACTGGAAGTTGGAAATTGTATTGCCTTGCAGGCAGGGGATAAGAACGAAGTCTATGACAGAATTACTGTTCTGCATGCTGCGGAGCGGGCGTTGAGAGGAGGAGTAAGATGTTCGATATCAAAAAAGCAAGAGAAAAGGGGCTTGATGAACGAACCATCGCAATTCTTGAAAAAATGAATGTGAATAGTATACGAGAAAAATCTTGCGATGGTCATGTGTTTGAAAGGCCTGAGACTGACCGGCTGGGAAGATATATATGCAAAAAGTGTGGTTGCTCAGAGGATACAACATGGATCAGCGGGTATAACCGAGGAATTGAACATACAAAAGCAGACGCTGAAAAGTATAAATTGGCTCTTTTTGCTGTTATCAGAAATAGTAAAGTATTACCAAAAGGATTAATCCTTGGAAAATCTGCAACTGAAATAAATAAAATGTCAAGGGAAACTATGGATGAGGTTCTGAAAAGCCTTGATTTTGAGAAGATTCGAAGTTGGTATGATGGGAAAGAGGTGAAGTAAATGGGAAGATTGACACCAGAACAGATTGAAGAATTGGCAGTAGAGATTAGAACTTTTCTTCTGAACCATGATATGTGGGTTGATACAGTGATTTATTTCAACGGAAAATGTTTTAGCACATATGACAGAGAAACTGGAAAGTTTTATTACAACGATCCGGAGCATTTGGTTGTACGAGATAATGAAGATCCACGAGATTATTTTGAGTATGTGGCCGACGATCATATTCTTAGCATGAGTTTTGAGGGAAGTGTATGCCATATGCTTTACTACGGAAGTGACATGGCTATTAAGCGCCAGTTCGATAAGATTTTTGAAAAGCGTGGCATCTATTATGAGCTCGGAGATCATTGGAACCTTACCTGCTACTATGGATGATACGAAAATAGAGAATAGACATTATTTCCGGAGATATACAAGGAGAATGAAAAATGAATATAATATTTTACCTATGTGGAATCTTTAGTTGCATGATCGTATGGTTCTTGTGGGCTATTATAGCCTCTAAAAAGGCCAAAGAAGCCCCTTTGAAAGAGTATGCAAGGATTCATATTGATATCGAAAAAGCTATCAGAGAGAATGAAGAACAGATAGCGGCAGCCAAAAGATATCAGCTTCTCGAAGATCATACGATAGACCAGATGATTCTTCAGTGGAAGATAGAATATCTGCAGAGTCAGAGAAAATGGTTATTTACATTACTTGGTGGTAGAATGGAAGAGGAGGAAAAACAATGAAGTGTAGCTTAAGTACGTATTATAGAATTATAGATTCGGAATTATATAATTTTGAAGATGGATATATGCAGTTAAATGCGGATATAGATGCAAAGACCATTGATCTTGAAAAATACATAAGTAAGCAGAAAAAAGGAATTGCGGAGATGTGTCATGTGCCAGCAGAAAATGTAGTTTCAATATCTCGGATGGAATACGAAACGTACACGGACGAGTGAAGAAAGGAAATTCATATGTACAGCAAATGCCAGAAATGCGGAAGGAAACTGACGGATCCGGAAAGCATTGAGAGAGGATATGGACCAGAATGCTGGGGAAGTATCTTGCCTCATTATTCTATTGAACAGGAGGAACCGGAAGAATCTATTCCAGGCCAAATGACTATAGAAGATTTCTTGGGAGGTTTAAAAAATGGAGGAGAAAAGGATATGTCCTGAATGTGGGAAAGAGTATAGTTTTCACCCGGCATTATCAAGAAAAGATAACAAAACAATGATATGTCCTAAATGCGGGATGATGGAAGCACTTGATACAGTGCGAGATTTCTACGCTCCGGGAATGACAGATCAGCAATGGAAGCAATATAAAGAGGAGTACATGCTTAAATATATAAAGGAGAATTGAAATGGATAAAAGTTTATATAATGCAAGCGGATGTAAGGATAGAACAGCACATGATGCGATCTGTGCAGCGGATAGAACCCGAACATTAGTGTACAGGGCAAGCAGGACAAAAAAGGATGAGGAAGCAGAACTGTTTGTGAAGATGGTCAAAAGACTTGCAAAAGGATTTGGGTTCAAACTCTGTGACAGAATCAAATTCGAGGATCCTGAGACTGGAAAGAAATATGTGTGAGGTATGGCATGGATACAGAGAAAAAAGTACAATTCGTAGCACTGACAAAAGAGGAAATTGATGCAATGATTCAGCAGGCTGCTCTTGCCGGAGCACAGGTTGCGTCTGATGCAATGATGGTAGGGCAGAGAAAAAGCGAGAAGGAGAAGATTGATCGTCGCTTGCATAACACTGATTTGCTCCTTAGAAATTACAGAACTTTAAAGGCGAGCTACGAAAATGCCGTCTACAAGTCAAAGGAAGGGGAGGTTACAGAGGTACTGGAAGACATCATGACCATGAAAGATGATAAGGTCATAGTGGAGAGCATCAAAACTTCGGCCAAAAGAACCGCTATCATGGTGCAACATATTGATAAAATGCTTGATGTATACCGTATCTATTGTAGCAAATTATCGGAAAAAGATAAGAGGCGCTATAAGATCATTAAAGCCCTTTACATATCAAAGACGCCAATGACGATTGCAGAAATTTCAAAAAAATTTTCGGTCAGTAAGGTGACAGTTTACGAAGATATCAAAATTGCGAAAGAACGCTTATCTTCACTGTTTTTCGGAATTGATGGTCTGAAGTTTTTTTAATAAAATCAGAATAACGGAATCTGTTAACTTAACATTGACTTAATAACGAAAATGGTGTATGATATGCGAGTAAAATTTTAATCAAAAGCCATGAGCCACTGGGAAAAACCAGTGGCTTTTTTAATGCAATCTTGGGAGGGAGGAAAGGATAGAAAGACGGGAATGCTCCTTTAAAATATTTTAGAGGAGATTACGCATGAATGGAGTAACAATATTATTTGTATATGCAGTTATCATGATCCTGGCAACAGTGATCCTGACAAAGAAAGAAAAAAATGTGGAACGCTTCTGTGTTGGAAGCCGTTCTGAAAACTGGCTGATGTCGGCTCTCAGCATTGCGGCAACGTGGATCTGGGCTCCGGCATTATTTGTATCAACTGAGAAAGCATATTCTACCGGCTGGGTTGGCCTGTTCTGGTTTCTGGTCCCGAATGCTCTTTGCCTTGTGATATTTATTCCTTTTGCAAAGAGAATCCGGAAGGAAATGCCGGAAGGAATGACACTGTCTGGTTACATGAAAGAAAAATACAAATCCGATGGAGTGAAAAGGGTTTACCTGTTTCAGCTGATCGGACTGTCTGTTCTGTCAACAGGAGTTCAGCTTCTTGCGGGAAGCCAGATTCTTAGTGCAGTAACAGGAATTTCGTTTAAAACCATGACTATTCTGCTCGCTTGTATAGCAATTTCCTATTCACTGTTCTCAGGAATTAAAGCATCTATGCTTACAGATGCTATTCAAATGGTATTCATGCTTGTTGCATGTAGCCTATTTGTAATATTCGGAGTAAGAAATACAGGAACACAGGGCATTATACAGGGCCTGAGCGGTATATCAGGAGACTGCACAACGCTCTTCTCTGGAAAAGGAGTAGAGATTTTCTTAGCCTTTGGACTTCCGACAACGATCGGACTTTTATCCGGGCCGTTTGGAGATCAGAGCTTCTGGCAGAGGGCATTTGCAGTAAAAAAAGAGAAGCTGGGAAGAGCGTTTCTTCTTGGAGCAGTTCTTTTTGCGGTGGTTCCACTGTCAATGGGAATTCTTGGATTTATGGGAGCCGGTGCAGAATATCAGGCACAGAACCTTGGAATCATCAATTTTGAATTGATCCGCCACTTTTTCCCGTCCTGGGCAGTATTGCCGTTCCTTTTCATGATTGTTTCCGGTTTGCTGTCTACAGTGGATAGCAACCTGTGCGCAGTATCTTCACTTACGACAGATATTGCAGGAGGAAAAGACATCAGGAAGACCAGAGCTGCAATGGCAGTGCTTCTGATCACTGGCATTCTGATTGCAAATATCCCGGGAATAACGGTTACACACCTGTTTTTGTTCTATGGAACATTGAGAGCATCCACACTGTTACCAACAGTACTGACACTGAAAGGAGTTCGCCTGACATCTGGAGGAATAATCGCAGGAGTGATTACTTCATTGGCAGTAGGGCTTCCTGTATTCGCCTACGGCAGCGTTTTGAATAGTGGACCATATAAAACACTGGGAAGCTTGCTGACAGTCCTGTTGAGCGGACTTATCGCCTTGGCCGCTTCCGGAAAGGAGAGACGCTATGCTCGGTAGAAAACAATCCGTTCGAAATAATGAAGACTGGAAGAATGCGCTTGATCACATTGAAGAGACGGTGTCAAAGAAAGAACTGGATTCCCTTGTGAAAAAGACAGTGAAAGACATCAAAGAGAAATGTAAGGGGAAAAAGGCAGCCTATGCATGGAGTGCGGGAAAAGACTCCCTGGTACTTGGAGAGATATGCGAGAAAGCTGGCATCGATCAGAGCGTCCTTGTGAGATGCAATCTGGAATATCCGGCATTTATTGCATGGATAGAGCAGAATAAACCTTCTGGCCTTGAGATTATCAATACCGGACAGGATATGGAATGGCTGAAAAAGCATCCGGATATGTTGTTCCCGGATAAAAGCAATAAGGCAGCACAGTGGTTCCATATCGTACAGCACAGGGGACAGGCACGATATTATAAAGAACATCAGCTGGAAATACTCCTGCTCGGACGCAGAAAGGCAGACGGCAATTATGTTGGAAAAGATAATATCTACACTAATTCAGCCGGAATCACCAGATACAGCCCTCTTGCAGAGTGGAGGCACGAAGATATCCTTGCATACATTCACTATTATGATGTGAAGCTCCCGCCTATATATGACTGGGAGAAGGGATATTTATGCGGTACACATCCATGGCCTGCCAGACAGTACATGGAGACAGAACAGCAGGGTTGGAAAGAAGTTTACGACATTGATAAGACCATAGTTGAAAATGCGGCACAGCATTTCGATGGAGCCAGAGAATTTTTAAAAGCTATCAAATAGCCGGTTGCAGCCGGAAGCCATTGCCCTTCAGAAATGGAGGACAAAATGAACGTTACTACAAAAAGGCTGGATGCCCTTAAACATCCCAAGAAAAACGTTAGAATACATTCCGAACAGCAGATCAGAGAGCTGAAACGCTCCCTTGAAAAGTTCGGACAGACCAGAGCAATTGTTGTGGATGAAGATGATACGATCTTGATCGGAAACGGCTTATACGAAGCTATGGTAAGTCTTGGATATCAGGAAGCAACCGTATATGTAAAGACAGGGCTTTCAGAGAATGACAAGAAGAAACTTATGATAGCAGATAATAAGACCTATGCTCTTGGAATCGACAATCTGGAAACCCTGAATGAGTTCCTTGAGGAACTGCAGGGGGATCTGGATATCCCTGGATATGATGAAGAAATTTTACAGCAGATGGTCGCTGATGCGGACGAAGTAACTGACAAGCTCTCGGAGTATGGCACATTGGATGAATCTGAGATTCAGAAGATGAAAGAGGCAAATGAAAAGAGAGAACAGAAAGCAGTATCAGAAGAAACGCCGGACAATAATTCAGAGAACAGTTCGGAAAAGCCGAACACTTCGGATAATCCGACAGCAGGAGGACAGAGTACCACTGAAGCAGAACCGGAAATAACAGAAACCCGGAAGTTTGTTATCTGCCCGAACTGCGGTGAAAAGATATGGCTGTAAAACGCTGTGAATCAAACATTGATGTTGTGAAGGCTGCGGAAATCCGAATAAAAAATGTATTTGGAAATGGTCTGCCAGTGTTCTTTTCCTTCAGTGGCGGAAAAGACAGCTTGTGCGTGGCACAGCTGATGGTGAATCTGGCCAACCGTGGCGAGATCAATATGAAGCAGCTTACCGTACAGTTCATAGATGAAGAAGCAATATTTCCGTGTATGGAAGATATGACAAGGAAATGGCGCCGCATCTTTATGATGATGGGAGCGAAGTTCGAATGGTTTTGCGTGGAAGTAAAACACTTCAACTGCTTCAATGAACTGTCAAACGATGAAACCTTTATCTGTTGGGATTCCACAAAACAGGATGTCTGGGTACGGCAGCCGCCTTCCTTTGCAATAAGGAACCATAAACTGTTACGGCCGAGAATCGATGCCTATCAGGATTTTCTGCCAAGAACAACCGTGTCAGGCATTACAATGGTCGGGATCCGAACTGCAGAGTCGGTGCAGAGGCTTCAGAATATTGCGTCAATGACAAAAGCAGGGAACAAAATGACTGCGAAAAAGCAGGTTTTTCCGATCTATGACTGGACAGATAATGATGTATGGTTGTTTCTTTTGAGAAACCATGTCGATATCCCGGAGATATATCTGTTTCTCTGGCAGTCTGGATCAAGCAAGAGACAGATGAGGGTATCTCAGTTCTTTTCTGTTGATACGGCCAGAAGCCTCGTGAAGATGAATGAATATTATCCGGACCTCATGGAGAGGATCATTCGGAGAGAACCAAATGCCTATCTTGCAGCCCTGTACTGGGACAGCGAGATGTTCGGCCGAAGCTCCAGAAAAAGGAAAGAAGCCGAAAAAGGGCAGGAACAGAAAGATTATCGGCAGGAGCTGATCTATTTATTTAACCACATGGACGTATTCTTTGATACTCCGCATAAAAGGCATGTGGCAGAACGATACCGTAACTTCTTTATGTCGGTATCAGCCATAGCAACCGATGCAGATTATAAGCATATATACGAAGGACTGATATCCGGTGATCCCAAAATGAGGGCATTCCGGGCATTGTACCAGAGAATATATGGACGTTACATCAGTGATGCGAAGAAAGGAGAACGACATGGATAATAAATTATCAGCACCATTATCTACCCTGCAATGGGTAAACAGGGATTCATTAAAGCCGAATGACTACAACCCGAACAAAGTTTCGAAGGAGAATTTGAAACTGCTTATCCAGTCTATTCTCACGAATGGTTGGACACTTCCGATTGTTGTTCGCCCAGACATGACGATCATCGATGGATTCCACAGATGGACAGTTGCCGGAATGGAACCGTTATGTTCTAAACTGGATGGGAAAGTTCCTGTTGTTATTGTAGAACATAAAGAGCATTCAGAAGATATTTACGGTACCGTTACCCACAACAGGGCAAGAGGTACTCATTTGCTCGAACCTATGAAGAAAATCATTAAAGAACTTATGGATGATGGCAAAACCGTAGAAGAAATAAGCAAACAGCTTGGAATGAGGCCGGAAGAGATCTTTCGATTGTCTGATTTCTCAAAAGAAGACTTTTTGAAGATGATGACAAAAGGGGTGACAGGCTATTCTAAGGCTGAATTTATCACAAAAATTTAATATTGTTCTACGACATATAGAACAAAAAGCGGGGAGAGGGAGCGCAACCTCTCCCTTTTGCATATGCCGAAATAAGATGATGGAAGGGAGGGGTGTCCATTGGCAAGGGCAAGAAGTCCCAACAGCATTGAAGCTGAGGATATGTATAAGAACGGGATGAAACTTGTTGACATTGCCAAGAAGTTGGACGTCCCGGCCAGCACAGTTCGGCGGTGGAAATCAACACAGAATTGGGACGGAAAGACAAAAGGAAAGAAAAACGAACGTTCGCAAAAGAAAAAAGCGAACGCTCGCCATAAAGGTGGACAGCCTGGGAACAGAAATGCAGTTGGAAATAAGGGAGGTCCACTGAAACCGGGAGATAAGATTGCGGAGAAGCATGGAGCGTATTCCTCTGTCTACTGGGACGTCCTTGATGAATCTGAAAAAGATATGATCGAAGATATTCCGATGGATGAAGAAATGCTCCTGATTGAACAGATTCAGCTCTTTGCCGTGAGGGAAAGAAGGATCATGATTGCAATTAATAAATACCGGAACATGAAAGGTGAAGTATCCCTGTATGGATTCAACCGAAGCGAAAACAAAAGGACATTCAAAACAGAAGAGGACAAGCAGCTCTACGAAGAACGCATAGAGAAGAAAATATCTGCTGAAGAACGTCTGCCGGGAGATATGTATAGCATGCAAACCACGATGGAAAACAAGGACAATATGATTGCCAGACTTGAAAAAGAGCTGTCAACTGTACAGTCAAAGAAGACCAAGGCTATTGAAGCACTTGCGAAGCTGAGACTTGAAAAGCAGAAGATTGCCGGAGAAAGCAAGGGCAATGAGGTTGTTCGTGCATGGGCCGAAGCTGTGGTAAAAGCAAGGGAAGGAGAGAACAAAGATGGATGATATACAGTTCTCTGAATTCCTTGATGAAAGCATACCGCTGTGGCGAAATGATCCGGTAATGTTCTTCCGGGAGGTGCTCAACTTTGAACCTGATGAATGGCAGGCAGAAGCTGCAAGAGATTTGGCGGCAAACCCGAAAGTCAGTATTAAATCTGGACAGGGTGTAGGAAAGACTGGTCTTGAGGCAGCAGTGTTCCTGTGGTTTATTACCTGTTTCCCATATCCAAGAATCGTTGCGACAGCACCAACCAAACAGCAGTTGCACGATGTCCTCTGGTCTGAGATTTCTAAGTGGATGAGCAAGTCTGAGTTGCTCTCTATGCTTCTGAAATGGACAAAGACCTATGTTTATATGGTTGGCAATGAAAAGCGTTGGTTTGGTGTTGCTAGGACTGCTACAAAGCCAGAGAATATGCAAGGCTTCCATGAAGATAATATGCTTTTTATCGTTGATGAAGCTTCCGGTGTTGCGGATCCGATCATGGAGGCTATCCTTGGTACCTTATCTGGAGCAAATAATAAACTTCTTCTGTGCGGAAACCCAACACGAACATCTGGAACATTCTATGATTCGCACACCAGAGACAGGGCACTGTATAAATGCCACACTGTATCATCTGCAGACAGCAGTAGAACAAACAAAGAGAATATTGATTCGCTCATAAGGAAGTATGGATGGGATTCAAACGTAGTCCGTGTCCGTGTCCGTGGAGAATTTCCGAATCAGGAAGATGATGTATTTATTCCGTTAAGCCTGATCGAGCAGTGCAGCAGTAAATTGCTAGAACTTGATGATTCAGCTGGGATGCAGTTTGTATCACTGGGGGTAGATGTGGCCCGTTTCGGAGATGATGAAACGATCATATATCGTAATTATCATGGTCATTGCAAAATAGTCCGAAACAGGCGAGGACAGAACCTGATGGCCACTGTAGGTGACATCGTAAAGGAATTCAAAAAGATATACAGGGAGTATTCAAAGTATGAAGGCAAGGTGTATGTACAGATTGATGACACCGGTCTTGGTGGAGGTGTTACCGACCGCCTAAAGGAAGTCCGGAAAGAACAGAAGCTGTATAAGATGCAGATTATTCCGATAAATGCAGCGGAAAAGATTGAGACCGATACGGCAGCAGGTAAAGATGCAGCTGAAAAGTACAATAACCTGACCACCGCCATGTGGGCCAGCATGCGAGATCTTCTGGATAACAAGCAAATTGTAATTGAAGACGATGAGCAGACGATTGGCCAGCTTTCCTCCAGAAAATATACAATGACGAGTAATGGAAAGCTTGAAATCGAATCAAAAAAAGAGATGAAGAAAAGGGGCCTTGACTCCCCTGACCGAGCAGATGCTCTTGCTTTGGCATTGTATCTCGGAAAGATCAAGAAACACACAGGTACAGCACCTGGAGTCAAAGAATTACAGGAGCTGACCAAAGACAATTACTGGGGCTGATATAGCCGGAAAGAGGGGTGATGAAGATGAAAGAGTATGGACGGATTGGACAGAAACGCTGGGAAGGACAGTTTTATGAGGAATTTCTTCCGGAACTGTCTGGAATGCGTGGGATAAAGGTATTTCAAGAAATGAAAGAGAATGACGATACCGTTGGAGCCATTCTTTTTGCAATTAAGATGATGATCCGGCAGGTTGAGTGGCATGTAGAGCCGGGAGGTGACAGTGCCAAAGACAAAGAAGCAGCAGAGTTTGTTGAAAGCTGTATGGGCGACATGCAGGCCACATGGACAGATACCATTTCGGAAATCCTGTCATTCCTACCTTACGGTTGGAGTTTCCATGAGATTGTATATAAGCGCCGAATGGGTAAAACAAAGAACCGAAGATCATCAAGCAAATACTCTGATGGATTGATAGGCTGGCAGAAACTTCCTCCGAGAGCACAGGATACCTTGTATCGCTGGGAATATGATGATAGTGACAATCTGATTGGAATGACACAGCAACCGCCTCCGGATTATGGACTGTTTACTATACCGATGAGTAAAGCAATGCTATTCCGAACGGAGAGCGTAAAAGACAATCCGGAAGGTCGGAGTATTTTAAGAAACGCATATCGCTCCTGGTATTTTAAACGGAGAATCCAGGAAATTGAAGCTATCGGAATTGAGCGAGATCTTGCAGGTCTGCCAGTTATTCATGCTCCTGAAAGGTTAGAAATATGGGATAGTCAAGATCCTGACATGGTTAAAATTAATGCAGCACTTATTACCATGGTAAAGAACCTTCGCAGAAATGAATCCGAAGGGCTTGTTCTTCCGTATGGATACGAAGCGGAACTTCTGAGCACCGGAGGTACAAGACAATTTGACACCAATGCAATCATAAACAGATACGATACGAAGATCGCCCAGACAGTCCTTGCAGATTTTATTATGCTTGGGCATGAAAAGACTGGAAGCTTCGCACTAAGCTCGGACAAGACAGAACTGTTTTCTGTTGCGCTCGGAGCTTTTTTAGATGTTATTTGCGAGACGTTCAATAACCAGGGCATTCCTTCGTTGATAGACATCAATGGTTCCCATTTCGATGGGATTGAGGACTATCCTACACTCGCCCATGGAGATGTGGACAAACGGGATATCACGAAACTGTCAACATTCCTGAAGGATATGGTCGGCACGGGAATCTTGATACCTGATGAAGAACTGGAAGATTATGTCAGGGAGGCAGCAAACCTGCCGGAAAGAACGGAAGTTCCAGATTCCAGAGAGAAAGATGAACGGCGAGAAGCACAGCGCAGAGCACCAGAGAAGACAGCAAACGAACCTGATGGACCAGAGGTGGATCCAGAAGAGAATCAAGATGCTGAGGAAGCCAAGAAAAGGTTAGGCAGGTGATTTGATGATGCGAAAAATACGGCCACGATCAAGGGCTGTTAAAAAAAGCGAAGAATCACAGAGAGTACTGGATGCACTTGACGCCTATCTCGAGGGAAATATTGATGGACCAGTAAGATGGCTTGTTCGATTCTGGCAGGATCAGGCAGCAGTCATGCTGTACAGAGAACTGCGAGAACTCGTAATAAGAGAAACAGATCCGGAAAGCCTTTTTGATATATGGTTCCAGGATTATTCGAAGATGCTGTCAGAAAAAATGACACCTGTATGGGAACAGGCGTTTCTTGAAGGGTGGAAAAACAATTCTCTCTTTTGTGGAGCAGAAGATGTAATAAGCTCTGAGAGCTGGGTTCGAAGCTGGATTGTTGATCATACGGGAGATTTGATAACAAATTGTTGTAATGAGCAGGTGAGCGCAATTCGGTATCTGATCGCTGAAGCTGAATCTCTTAATATGAGCAGTGCTGAAACGGCAAGATATATCCGGCCAACAATAGGACTGACAGAGAGACAGGCTGCGGCGAATCTCAAATATTACAATTCCATCAAGGAAAGGCTGACAACGGATCATCCGAGAATGAAACCTGAGTCAATTGAGCGGAAAGCGAGGGAGGCTGCTTCAAAATATGCAGAAAGACAGCAGCGGTATAGGGCAGAGACTATAGCCAGATCGGAAATAGCACAAGCCTATAACCATGGCGCAGATGCTTTTGTGAGGGAAGCGGTAACTGCAGGGAACCTTCCGGAGATGGAAAAAGAGTGGTCAACAGCTTTGGACGGCCATGTGTGTGCATCATGTGCAGCTCTTGAAGGCACTAAGATAGGAATGGATGATGAATTTAAAACGGTATCCGGAAGGAGAGAGATTACAACGTCTATTCCACCATTACACCCGCGCTGTAAATGTGCGGTGAAGTATGTGAGGGTGAAAAATGAAAACATTCAATGAAATAATGAAAATAAGGGACGAACCGGACAACAAGCCGGAGGTAACAAAAAGAAAGTTCCAGGTAAAGAAGACAAATAATGAAAAAATGCAGGCATTCGGCTGGGCCAGTGTTGCTATTGCTGAGAATGGAGAAACGCTGGAAGACTGGCAGGGCGACATCATAGAGCCTGATGAACTTGAAAGCGCCGCTTACAAGTTCGTTGATCTCTACCGGGAAGGCGGAGAGATGCACGAAAGAGGTGGGGTTGCGTATCTGATCGAGAGTGTTGTATTTACGGAAGAGAAGATGGCGGCAATGGGAATCCCGGAAGGTACACTCCCTGTTGGCTGGTGGATTGGATTCCAGGTTACAGATGCAGATGTTTGGGAGAAAGTAAAAGATGGAACTTACAGCATGTTCTCCATTGAAGGGAAAGCAGAAAGGGTAGAAGTAAACAATGAATAAGTATATTGGAACAAAGCTTATTGAGGCAGAAAAAGCAACTCTTGCGGAAGCACAGGCATTAAAAACAGGTGCCTGCGATACCATTGAAGAAGCAAGAGAAAGATTTGGAGGTTCAGATGATGGCAATCCGGGATATGTAGTTAAATATCCGGATGGATACATCAGTTGGTCTCCGAAAGATGTGTTCGAGCAGTCTTATATGCAGGTTCAGGAGAATCCGAAACTGATATCTGGCGTATCAATAGGAGAACACATGGTGAATGATTTTATCAGCTATATTGAAACCAGTACCGTAGGCTATAAGACAACAATGGTTCGTTGCGTGCTTCGAAATGGTTTTGAGATCATTGAAACATCTGCATGTGTAGATGCTCGGAATTATGACCAGAAGCTCGGAGAAGAAATCTGCATGAAGAAGATAAAGGATAAGATCTGGTATCTTTTAGGATTTCTGCTTCAGACAGCGTGGCATGGAATTAAATAAATGTGATCAATAGGCGTCCAAAAGGGCGCTTTTTTGATAAATAAAAGCGAAAGGAGGAAGCATTGTGGCAACAAAACTGAAAGGCCTGGAAGTAGGTAAAGTAGATTTCGTTGATGAAGGCGCAAATCAGAGAGCTGATATCAAACTGCTGAAAGGCAAGAATAAAGCAGAGGAAACATCAGACCCGGAAATCGGACTATTTAAACGATTCCTGAACTGGATCAGCGGAGAGGTGCAGAAATCAGCCACGACATTTGATGAACAGATCAACGCTGTGAGCATGGACGCAATCCGGGATGAAATCTGGTCTGTATGTTACGCCCTGCAGAATTCACTTAATTCAATCCTGTGCGACCCAGAACTGGACAGCAGCGGGAAGCAGAGTGCAATGGATACAAGCATTGAACAGTTCGCTACAGCTATGAAGGAATACATTCCCGGATGGGCTGGGGGAACATCTGCAAAAATCAAAAAGAATCTGGATGCGCCTGACGAAACAGATCTTCCTATGGTGATGAAAGCGCATAGCAATCTGGAGGAAATCATTCAGAAATCCGTAGAAACGAAAGGAGAATTGGAAGACATGATTAAAATCGACAAGTCAAAAATGTCTGCTGAGGAAAGAGCGACATATGATGAACTTATCAAAAAGTTTGCCGTAGAGACAAACGAGGAGCCGTCTATCGAGAAGAAAGCACCGCAGAAAAGCGAAAAAGAGGAAAACCCAGACGTTCTCGATGATGGTGGAGCTGAAAAGAAAACAGATACAAAGAAATCTTTTGCACCGCCAGAACAGAATGCTGACGATGATATTTACAAAGGACTGCATCCTCTTGTGAGAGAAAAACTGGAAGCTCTCGAGAAAAGAGCGGAAGAAGCGGAAGACAGAGAACTTTATGCAGTTGCTAAAAAGTACGAAGTTCTTGGAGAAAAACCGGAAGAACTGGCTAAGTCCTTGAAAACACTGAAAAGTGCAGGTGGAACTGCCTACAATGATATGATCAGCATTCTCGACACAAATGTGGCAATGGTCAACAACTCTGGCGTATTTGGAGAAATCGGAAAATCATTCTCTGGCGGAACTGCAGCAGTCAAGAAGTCTGCAGCAGAAGGAAAAATCGATACGATTGCAAAGGGATTGATTGAAAAAGATCCTTCCATGCCATATAACATGGCGCTGGCAAAAGCCTGGGAAGCACATCCAGAGCTTATGGCTGAGTATGAAGACGAAGCCGGATACTAAGAAGGAGGCGAATGATAATGGGTAAAAATTTTAATGGAACACAGATCAACCAGTCACCAACTATTTCCGAAAAGGCAGGAGCAGATGTTACTGACATCCGTAACCTTATTTTGAAATACGATACTGATGGTAATGTGGTTGTCGCTGCCGATGGCACAGCACCTCTGCT
>ENA-ORKV01001014-ORKV01001014.1-human-gut-metagenome-genome-assembly--contig:-NODE-1014-length-25092-cov-2.910214_pt1 | contig 25092 bp, 24 predicted proteins | sample MGYA00243058_ERZ508805 | MGnify/ENA primary metagenome ERZ508805 (study PRJEB26277, sample SAMN04329770) | human gut metagenome | biome: human-associated habitat | host: Homo sapiens | place: USA... | reverse complement strand
ACAAGCTCTTTCAGTAACAACACTAGGTGCCTTAGGTGAACATCAAATTATTGATGGTTTAGGTCTAGAAGACCAAAAAAGATTTATGCTACACTATAACTTCCCACAATTTTCAGTAGGAGAAACAGGAAGATATGGTGCACCAGGTAGAAGAGAAATAGGACATGGTGCTTTAGGTGAAAAAGCTTTAGCCCAAGTTATTCCATCAGAAGAAGAATTCCCATATACAATTCGTGTAGTATCAGAAATTCTAGAATCTAATGGTTTGTGCCGGTTGTATGTCTCTAATGGCAGCAGGTGTACCAATTAAAGCCCCAGTTGCTGGTATTGCTATGGGATTAATTACTCATGAAGATGAATACACAATTCTAACGGATATCCAAGGAATGGAAGATCATTTAGGAGATATGGACTTTAAAGTAGCTGGAACAAAAGATGGTATCACAGCTTTACAAATGGATATCAAAATAAAAGGTATAACAGAAGAAATTTTAAAAGAAGCTTTAGCTCAAGCTAAAAAAGCTCGTCTAGAAATCCTAAAAGTAATTGCTAAACAAATAAAAGAGCCAAGAAAAGAAGTATCTAAATATGCTCCAAAGATGGAAACATTTATGATTAATCCAGCTAAGATTAAAGATGTAATTGGTCGTGGTGGCGAAACAATTACTAAGATTATTTGTGAAGCATCAAATGTTACTGAAGTTACAAATGTTAACGCCGTAAAAGTAGACTTAGAAGACGATGGACGTGTTGTAATTTATCATACAGATCGTGACATTATCAATAAGACAAAAGAAATGATTGAAGAAATTGTTCGCGAAGTAGAAGTTGGAAAAATCTATGAAGCAAAAGTAGTAAAAATAGAAGACTTCGGTTGTTTTGTACAATTATGGCCAGGTTGTGAAGGATTAGTCCATATTTCTCAGCTAGCAGCAGATAGAGTAGAAAAAGTAGAAGATGTTGTAAAAGTTGGTGATGAAATAATTGTAAAAGCTCTAGGCCCAGACAAAAAAGGTCGCCAAAACTTCTCTAGAAAAGATGCCCTTCCAAAGAAAACTACTAAGAAAAAGAAAACTGAAGAAGATAAATAAAGTTAAAAAAGTTCAATTTGAACTTTTTTTTCATATACTAGACTAGGTGATTATATGAAAAAGAAAAAAGTACTTCAGGTAATAAGCGTTCTTACTCTTATGTTTTTTAGTTTCTTTTATACAAATAAGTCAATAGAATTAATAAGAGAAAATGATCCAATTATGAAAAAAATAAAGATGACAACTGATAAATATAAAGAAGAATCAACAGACGCTAAAATAATTGGTAATAAAATAATTCCTGGTAAAACAGGAAAAGAAATAGATTATCAAAAAAGTTACACTAAAATGAAACAGTATGGTACTTATAATGAAGTTTTAACAACTTTTAAAGATGTAGAACCAAGTGTTTCAATAAATGATTACTATGACAAATATATAGTTCAAGGAAACAGTGAAAAGAAGAGTGTTGCTTTAGTTTTTAAAACGGACACGACAAACAATTTACAAGAAATAAAAAGTATCCTAGATGAAAAACAAATACCAGCAACTTTCTTCATAGATGGATTATTACTTGAAAATAATACCAGTCTTTTTGAAACTATGATTAATTACGAATTAGAACTGTTAAGTTATGACAATAAATATGATGAAATATACTTTAATAGTGCTCTAAATTACTTATCATCTCTTACTAAGGCTTCTCCCAAATATTGTTACGCTGAGTATGATCAAAAAGAAATAATTGAACTTTGTTCTAAATTAAAACTTCATACAATTATTCCTACTATAAAAATAACAACAAGTCCCTACAAAGATATAAAAAACAAATTATTTAATTCAGCGATAATTTCTCTTCCACTTTGCACGATAACAAAACAAGAGCTACCTGCTATTATTGATTACATTACACAAAAAGGATATACTTTTTTAAGTTTAGAAGCGCTTCTGAGTGAATCAGATGAAAAGTAAACTAAGTATTTATAATCATCAATAACGGCATTAACCATTTGAATTTATTTGACATTTCAATACTTTTGTGATATAATCTACCCACTTAGAGAGATGGGTGCAAAAAAAGAATGCACTAATAATAAGGGGGAAAAATTATGGAAAGAAAAGAAATGTTAAAAGAATTGAAGGACTTAAAAAGAAGACTTGTAGCAGTCTCTTTAGCAGCCACTATGACTTTAGGAGTTAGTGCTTGTTCAAAGAATAGTGAAGAAAAACCTTATGTCTCAGAAAGTCTATCAATGGAAGATTATTTTGAACCACATGCTGATAGTGAAACAGATTGTTTTATGACATATTATATAGATAATGCAGATACAGAAGACTTAGGCGGTAAAACGTTTGAAGAATGGGATAAAATTTATAAGGAAGCACGAAGTAGTCTTGAGTTTATTAAAGATATTAAGAAAAATAAAGAAGAAGCCTTAAAATATGAATCAATTATGAATAGTGCTTTATATTATATGGGATTATCAGTCTTAAAAGGACAAGTACTTGAAACATTACAAATAAATCCTAATAATGTTGAAAAGATAAGAGTTCACTATGCTTTTGATGAGCGTATGGAATACACAGTAAAAATATCTTGTAAAGAACAAGAAAGCCAAAAAAGTGGAAGTAAAAAAGATGGGTATATGGAATATGATATATCACCATCAAAAATCGGAAGAAATATGGTAGAAACTATTGTAGCTGCACAAAATGATGACATATCATCTAAACATAAATTAACCGACTACGATAAGGCATATCAAGAAATTTGTGAATTTATGTTATGTAAAGGAACAACTTATACAAGTTATCTTTCAAGTATGCCAAAAATTAAATTTAGTTTAGACTCAAACAAAGTAAAAACATTTAATCAAAAGAATAATGAAGGATTCCAAAAGACTATGCAAAAAGGAGAATAAAACTTTTTAGATAAAATCCTATAAAATAAAAAATCTTAATTATACTACAGTAATATTACTGTAGTTTTTATTTTTTATAATATTATATTCTATAAAATATACTGTTAAAAATTACCGTTCTTTTGATTTTAGATAATCTTTTTAAAATTAATCCTAAAATACACATTTTCTTTGTATATAAAGAAATTCTTGTCTAACAAATTGATTTATAGTATACTTATTAGTAGGGTGAAAGTGTATGTACTTAAAAGAAATAATCGCCACTGGATTTAAATCCTTTGCTGATAAATTAGATATCAAATTAGATGACAAAATAACTTGTATAGTTGGACCAAACGGCTCAGGAAAAAGTAATGTTGTAGATGCTGTACGCTGGGTATTAGGTGAACAATCAGTAAAATCTCTTCGTGGAGAAGGCTCTATGAGTGATGTAATTTTCTCAGGAAGTAAAAGCCGTAATCCACTAAATGTAGCCAGTGTTGAGCTAGTCTTTGATAATACAGATCACTTCATAAATGTTCCATACACTGAAATATCTATTAAAAGAAAAGTTTATCGAACAGGAGAAAATGAATATTATCTTAATGGCGAAAAATGTCGTTTAAAAGATGTAGTTAATTTACTATTAGATACTGGAATGGGAAAAGAATCATTTAATATTATTTCCCAAGGAGAAGTAGAAAAAATATTAAGTAATTCGCCAAGTGACAGACGTATAATATTTGAAGAGGCCGCTGGTATTTTAAAATATAAAAAAAGAAAAGAAGAAGCACTTAGAAAACTTGATAGAACTCACAACAATCTAGATCGTGTTAATGATATTATTTCCGAATTAGAAAATCAAGTAGGACCATTAAAAGAGCAAAGTGAAAAAGCAGTTGAATACCTAGAAAACAAAAAAGGCCTAGATAACTATGAAGTGGCGTTATTATCATATGATATAGAAAATTGTAACCAAAAGTTAGAACAAGCTAAGTCCAAAAAAGAACAAATTGATAAAGAGATAGTAACTATTTCTAATGAAAACTCAAAAACAGACGTCTCTACTTTAGAAGATAATAATAGATTAGAAAAGTTAGAAAAAGAAAAAGCAACTTTAAATAATGAATTATTAAAAGTAACAGAAGAAGTAGAAAAAATAAATTCAGAAAAACTTCTTTTAAAGGAACGCAGTAAAACAAATAAAGAAGAAGATAAAATAAAAGAAGAAATTCGAGCTATTTTAGAAGAAAAAGGGCGCCTTGAAAGAAGTATAAAAGTTATTATAGAAGAACAGGCTAGTTTAAAAGATAATTTGAAAGAGGCTGAAAATAAAAATAATGATTTAGAGAAAAAAATAGAGTCTGAAAAAAATAAGAAAAACTTATTAATATCTAATTACTCAAAATATGATCAAGACATAATTTCACTTAATCATAAAATAAACTCCTTGAAAGTAGAAATAGAGCAATCATCAGATTTACCAAGTAGTATTAGAAATATTTTAAAATCAACTACACTAACAGGTATACATAATACTATTGGTAATATTATTAATACAGAAGATAAGTACACAAAAGCCTTAAATATAGCTATTTCTGCTAATAAAAATTTCATTATAACAACGGATGAAGAAAGTGCTAAAAAAGCCATTAACTACTTAAAAGATAATCATCTAGGAAGAGCAACTTTTTTCCCACTAACTGTCATTAAAGAGCGCCATATAGATATAGAAACTCTAGGTCTAATTAAAAATTCTACTGATTTTATAGCGGTATTGAGTGACGTAATTACCTACAATCAAAAATATAAAAATATTATTGAAAATCAATTCGGTAATATTATTATTTCACCGGACATAGATAGTGCTAATAGATTAAGTCGACTAAGTAAAAATAGGTATAAAATAATCAAATAAGATGGTGATGTCATTAATGTTGGTGGTTCTATGACAGGAGGTTCCATTTCTAAAACAAAAAGCGTTATTATGACCAAACAAGAACTTAAATATGCCCTCGAAAAAGAACAATATTTGAAAGACGAATTAGATAAAATAAAGTCTGAACTTGAGGAAGTAAATAAAAAAATTGCTAACTTAGAAGAACAAAATTACCAAAAAACTAAAGACAAGGTAACTATAGTTGAACAGTATAATGCTAAAGAAAATGAATTAGAAAGATTAAAGCAGGAACTAATAAACGTTAGTAAAGAATGGGAAAGTCTAGATGCAATTAGTAATAATAAAGTTTCCTCAAAAGAACAAGAATTAATAAAATCATTTCATGAAATGAGTTCTCTAAAAGAACAATTATTATTAAAGATTAAGAGTCTAACAAAAGAAATAGACGAGTTAAAAGCAAAAATAGAAGAAGATCAAGCCACATATAAATTAAAAAATTCGACACTAAGAAGTCTTGAAAAAGAGTCACGTGAGTTAGAAATAAGTATTAACCGTCTAGACGTTAAGATAGACAACATGTTAAATGTTTTAGCAAATGAATATGAACTAACTTTTGAAAAGGCTAAAAGTGATTATAAACTAGATATAGAACCAGATGAAGCTCGTATAAAAGTAAATACATATCGAGCAAATATTAAAAGAATAGGTATGGTTAATCTAGCAGCTATTGAAGAGTATGAAAGAGTAAATACTAGATATAGTTTCTTAACTAATCAAAAAGAAGATTTACTAAAAGCCGAAGAAACATTGCTTGAAATAATGAACGAAATGGATGATGTTATGAAAGAAGAATTTAAATCTACTTTTATGGCTATCCAAATTGAATTCCAAAAAGTATTTAAAGAATTATTTAATGGTGGACAAGCAACTCTAAAATTAACAGATCCATCTGATATGCTAACAACCGGAGTAGAAATCGTTGCATCTCCTCCAGGTAAAAAACTAACAACAATTTCTCTTTTGTCAGGAGGCGAGAAAACTCTAACAGCAATATCTTTACTATTTGCAATACTAAATGTTAGAAGTGTACCATTCTGTTTATTTGATGAAGTAGAAGCAGCCCTAGATGAAGCCAATGTTGCAGGTTTTGGTAATTATTTAAATCATTATCGCGATAAAACCCAGTTTTTAATTATTACTCATAAAAAGAAAACTATGGAATATGCTAATACTTTATATGGAATTACCATGCAGGAGTCTGGTGTATCAAAACTAGTTAGTGTTAAATTAGCGGATAGAGAAGAAATAGTATAAAAAAAAGACTAGATGGCACGCATCTCGTCTTTTCCTTTATAAGGATTATTTTTATCTATATGATCAGTAAACATAATACCATTTAAATGATCAAGTTCATGTTGCATCGCAATAGCTAACTCTTCACGGGCTCTAACATGGATTTTTCTTCCTTCTAAATCATAAGCTTCCATTGTAACTCTAGCATATCTTGGTACAATTCCCTCAACTGGTCTATTTACACTAAGACATCCTTCACCAAGCTCAACATATATCTTTTCTATAGAATTACTTATAATCTTTGGATTAATTAAAATGTATGTATCAAATTTTCCTTCTTCAATTTCGTCAACCACAACAAAGTATCGTTTGGCAACCCCTAGTTGGATAGCAGCCATACCCATACCAGGACGTAAATCATACTTTTCAGCAAGTTCATCAATTTGACTATTACGTAAATACTCAATCATTGTATCTATTAAATCTTTATCTTTTTGAGTTAAAGGAAAACTAACTTCTTTGCTAACTAATCTTAATCTTTTATCCTTCTCATCTAGTATGTCCTTAGTCTTTAACATCTACTACCAACTCACACTGCATATATTTTAACAGAAAAAAGCAAAAAAATAAAGTACTAGTTCTCTTTCCAAACAAAAAACGTATAAGAATCCACTTATACGTTTAAATTTATGCCGCCCAGCGTGTACCAATGACAATAACTAATAATATAAATAGAACTAAAATAATAGCGTAAGTTGAGTTGTTATTACCAGAACAAGATGTAGGGTAGTATGGAACTTGATATGATTGGTTAGAACAACAGCCTGAACCTCCACCGTAATAATACATACCTAAAGCCTCCTTTTCTTAATCTATTATAAAATATGTAAATTGACAAAATATGTTAATAAAACTGACCTATAATATATTTAAGTAGAAAAAATCACTTAAAATGTGTTATATTATAATAAACTGGAGTGATATAGAAAGATATGGGTAAAATATTTAAATATTTAGATAAACCATTGTTAATTATTTCAATATTATTATTTGTTTTTGGCCTAATAATGGTCTTTTCGTCGTCTAATGTTATTGCCTATATGTCACACCATGTTAGTGCATATTATTATTTTATAAGACAAGCTTTATTCTTGCTAGCGGGCCTTATCATGTTTTTGATTATGATTAGATTTTCAACTAAGAGTTATGGTGTTATATCCTGGCTATTATTAATTGTATTTTCTATAAGCTTGGTTGTTCTACTAGCTGTTGTAAAGCCTCATAACCAAGCACAAAGTTGGTTTGAATTAGGTCCAATTAATATTCAACCAAGTGAATTCATTAAAGTTATTGTAATTGTCTGGCTATCTTATTTTTATGAAAAACATCAAAAACAATTAAATAAATATAGTACAAGTCTTTTTCCAATATGTGTTTGTGCAGCTATTGCTTTTTTGATTTTCCTACAGCCTGACCTAGGAACGATGATTATTTTTACTTGTATAGTAGCTGCCATATTTTTTGCTGTACCAATTAGTAAAGAAATAAAAGTCAAAACAACATTTGGTATTATAGGATTAATATTCTTTGTTTTAGTAGCATTTTTAAGTTCTGGCAAGACTCTTCTTCAAGAAAGGCAAAAAGAGCGTTTAGACTTTACAAATCCTTGTGCCGACTTACTAGATTCAGGAAATCAAGTTTGCAACTGTTATATCGCTATAAATAATGGTGGCTTAACTGGTACTGGTTTAGGCAACTCAACTCAAAAGTATTTGTATCTTCCAGAACCATACACTGATTTTATTTACGCTATCATTATCGAAGAATTAGGTTTGATAACGGGTATTATTTTAATTATTGCCTACATTATAATTTTATGCCGTATTTTAATAATTGGTAGAAATAGTCCAACTAATAGAGGAAGTACAATGTGTTATGGCGTTGCTATATATATTTTTCTACATGTAGCTGTTAATTTGATGGGAATATTTGGATTAATACCAATGACTGGAGTACCATTACCATTTATCAGTTATGGAGGAAGTTTTACAATCTGCTTAATTGCTGCTTTAACAATAGTTCAAAGAGTAAGTGTTGAAACAGGACTAGCTAAAGAAGGAGTACATAAGAATGCCTAACATAATGATTCATGAGCAAGTAGCCTATAATATTGCCCAAAAACATAAGAATCTAGATACACCAAATTTTTATTTAGGAGCTCTAGCACCAGATGCCGTTAATTTAAATGGTTTTGCTTCAAAAGAAAAACGTTGGACTTCTCATCTTAGAGATAAAGATTTAAAAGTCTGGACACAAAATATTATAGAATTCTATTACAAAGAAAAGAATAATTATCCATCTGATTTCTTAAAAGGATATTTTATACATATTTTAACAGATATTATTTATGATGATTATTTTTACTCATCAGTAACGAAAAGAATGAAAGAAGATGGAAAAATTATAATAGATCCCCATCCTATAATGTTAAATTATATGAATGAATATGCTATTGAAAATAAAAATAGCAAAATAACTAAACATATTAAAAACAAATTAATAGAAGCAGCTTATTATGATATCAGAAATATAACAAAAGATAATCTAAAATCTTGGGCTAAAAGTCAGCTTGAATATGCCTCTGTATCTAGTAAGCCCAATCCATACATTAATGATGATTTAATTACTAAGTTGACCAATTGTGTACTTGTAGAATATGATAATTATATAAGGGAGTAATAGCATTGCTCTTTTATTTTGACTTATTATTTTAATAGTGCTATAATACAGAGCTAGCAAGGAGAAGATGAAAAATGCCTGAGGTATGTAAAGATCTCAAACCGGAGTTACTTAGGGTTATAAAAACATCATCAAAAATATTTATAACTGGTCATAGTGAACCGGATTTCGATTCCATTGGAGCATCAATTGGAATGTTGGAGTTTTGTAAATCATTTGGTAAGGAAGCATACATAATTATAGATGATGAAGATGCTAATTTAGAACCAGGAGTAAAAAAAATAATAGATGTCAATAAAGCTAGGTATCGTATTATAAAATTAAATGAATTTGTAGATTTAACGAGGGATGATGTCGATTCAGCATTAATAGTAGTTGATGCTAATAAAAAATATCAGGTGTCAGCAACACCATTTCTTGATAGGTTTCAAAATATTGTTATAATAGATCATCATAATCCAGATCAACATACTATTCCAGCAACAGCAAGCTACATAAACCCTAAAGCATCATCAACTTCAGAGTTAGTAGCTAAGTTATTAAACTCTTGTAAAGTAAGATATGATGCCAATGTAGCTAACTATTTACTAGCGGGAATTGAATTGGATACAAACAGATATAAAAAAAACACGACATCTATAACTCACGATACAGCCGAAAAATTAATAATTCGTGGAGCTAATCCAGATTTTGTAAACAAATTATTTTTAACTGAATTTGAAACAGACCGTCGTATCAATAATCTAGTTTATAATGGTACTTTATTTGCTCATTATCAACATTATCAAATAAGTCTTACCCTAAATCGTGAAAAACCAGAAACAATCTATAAGAAAGAGGATTTAGCTAAAGCAGCTGATAAAGCTCAAAAATATCAGACTGATGCCTCATTTGCTATTGGCTTTGTTAAAGATAATTTAGTTTCCATTAGTGCCAGAAGTAAAGGTGATATTGATGTTGGAGACATAATGGAAGAGTTTACTGGTGGAGGAAATACCAGAAGCGCTGCCTGTAAAATACCATCAACGGATATATTATCTATAGAAGAAAGATTAAAAAGTGTTTTAGACGCAAAGTTAAATAATACTGACCAACAAGTAATGCCTGAAAAACAATATGTAAAAGTAAAAGAGTAGAAAAGTTTTGAAATTTCTTTAGAACTTTTCTTTTTTTATAGAATAATAAAGTAGGAGGTGATAAAAATAACATTTCATTATCGATATCGTAAGCAAATAATTATTGCTAGTGCAATACTAATTCTTATTGTAACAACATCAATAGTATATATAAATATTCGACCTAAAGAAAAGCCAAAGATAAAAGAAGAAAAAATTGCACTAAAAAAAGAAAAGAAAGAAACAAAGGAAGAAGCCATTGAAGAATATAAAGTAGATATTAAAGGAGAAGTAATTAATCCAGGTATTTATACTTTAAAAAAATATTCTAGAATAATTGACTGTATAGAATTAGCTGGTGGTTTAACAGAAAACGCCAATACAACAGTTTTAAACCTAAGTAAAAAAATAACAGATGAAATGGTAATTATAGTCTACAGTAATGCCGAAGTAGCAGACTTTAAAAAAACTAAAGATCTAGAAAAACAAGTACAAGATTCCTGTATTCAAAAGAATGAGGATTCTCTTAAAAATGATGCTTGTATAGATGATGACTCAAGTAATACTAGTTTAATATCAATAAATACCGCAACAGAAGATGAATTATCAAGCCTTTCAGGAATAGGTCCATCAAAAGCAAAACAAATAGTAGAATATAGAACCACAAATGGTCCTTTTAAAACAATTGAAGATATTAAACAAGTACCTGGTATAGGAGATTCAATATTTGCTCAAATTAAGGACTATATTACTATCTAATAAGTTATACTATATTATTATATCAATTACACTTTTGGTAACTATTGTAAATGCCTTAATACCTAGAAAAAGTATCTATAACGAAAATATAACAAAGTTAAAAGCCCAAATAATAACTTCGTCTATAGATGGAGATAAATTAAAACTAACTATAAAAAATAAAGAAAAGTTATTATTAACATATTATTTTAAAAGCCAAACAGAAAAGGACAACTATAGAAAGAAATATCAACTTGGTGACTACATAGAAGTAGAAGGAGAACTATCTTCTCCTAAAAATAATACCACAAACTATCTTTTTAATTATAAATCATATCTCAAACATAAAAATATTTATTATTTAATAAATGCCTCAAACATCAAAAAAATTTCTAGTAATAAGAATCTATATTATATATTAAAAAATATAGTTATTAATTTATCAGAAAAAAGTCCATATTTAAAAACATTTATTCTAGGTGATAAATCAAACATAAGTAGTAAAGTAATGTCTAGTTATCAAGAAAACGGTATAAGTCATTTATTTGCTATATCAGGTATGCACATAACTCTATTATCGTCTATAATTACTAAATTCTTAAAAAAAATAAAAGTATCAGAAACAAATTGTTATTATATTACCTCCATAATATTAATTGTCTATTTAATTTTAGTAGGTTTCTCACCATCTATCTTAAGAGGAGTATTATTTTATTTATTATTTTCTCTAAATAAAATTTATTATTTCTATGTAAAACCAGTAAATATATTTATTGTAATATTATCAATATCACTATTAATAAATTACAATTATATATTTGACGTTGGTTTTTGGTATTCTTTTTTAATTAGCCTATCTTTAATAGTAACAAGTAAATATATAACTAGTAATAATTATTTATTAGGTCTATTAAAAACATCTATTATCTCATTTTTAGTAAGTATACCAATTAGTTTATATAATTTTTATCAAATAAACATTTCAAGTATTTTTTATAATTTATTCTTTATACCATATGTAAGTATAATAGTCTTTCCTTTATCATTAATAACTTTATTTATACCATTCTTATTACCAATTTATGAATTAACCATAAAAGTATTAGAAGAAGTATCTCTATTCTTAAGTAATAATAGATTACTAATTATAACATTCCCTAGAATTAATTTTATTTTTTATATTATCTACTATGTCCTAATAATTATTTTCATTAAAGGCTTAATTACCAAGAATTATTATAAATTAATTTTCTTATCTTTAATGTTATTAGTTCATTATATATACCCTTATTTTCAAAGAGACTTTGTAATAAAAGTAATAGATGTTGGTCAAGGAGATTCTATTCTTTTATATTCTGGTAGAGAAACAGTACTAATAGATACAGGTGGCATTGTAACCCATACTAAATCAGCTTGGGCAAAAAGTAATAAGGAATATTCCATTGTTAAAAATACAACTATACCTTTACTTAAAAGTTCCGGCATTAGAAAAGTAGACTATTTAATTTTAAGTCATGGCGACTACGATCATATGGGAGAAGGTATTAATTTAGTTAATAATTTTAAAGTAGAAAAAGTTATATTTAATTGTGGCGAGTTTAATGATTTAGAAAAAGAATTAATTAAAGTATTAGATAAAAAGAAAATAAGTTATTATAAAGAATTAAGTGAATTAAGCGTCTTTAATAATAAACTATACTTTCTAAATACTAGCATTTACAATAATGAAAACGATAACTCTAATGTTCTTTATTTTAATTATAATAATTATCAATTTTTATTCATGGGTGATGCCAGTATAGAAAAAGAAAAAGATATCTTAAATGAATATAGCATAGAAGATATAGACTTTCTTAAAGTTGGTCATCACGGTTCAGATACCAGTAGTAGTAAAGAGTTTATTGATATTATGAATCCCAAGTATTCTATTATTAGTTTAGGAGAAAATAATAGGTACAATCATCCTAAAAAATCAGTATTAAATACTCTAAGTAATTCTAAAATATATAGAACAGATAAAGACGGAAGCATAGAAATAAGATTAATTAAACCCGGCTATGAAATTATAACTTGTAGTCCATAGAGAAGAGTAGATATTAAACTATAACAACAAAGTAAAAAATTAATTAATAATGAAATAAATAGAAAAATTATAAGCTATTTAATTTATCAAAATCTCTACAAAAATATTGAATTATAGTAAATAATATTTATAAATATAGTCAGTCTAATTTTTTGAATGAAGAATAGACAAAAAACAAAAATTCATATACAATGTATTTATGGTGATTTAAATGAAAAACATTAATAACGTTATATCAAGTTTAGATGAAGTAAAATTAGATCATTCTTTTCAAGACGCTTGTAGTGACAAAGAATTCTATGATTATGTATATTCTCTAGGAATAGAAGAAAATACTTTAAAAAAATACACATCAAGCCTAGAAGACAGTTTTGTAGAATATAAAAATTGTCTGAATTGTAAAGGACTTGAAAGTTGTCCCAATAAAATAAAAGGCTACAAATATAGCCCAGAAAAGGACCAGAATCTAATTAGTTTTTCCTATATAGCTTGTAAAAAATTAGAAAAACAATTACATGACAATGAATATAAAGAAAACTTAGAATTATTTGATATGCCTAAGGAAATAAAAGAAGCATCACTAAAAAATATTTATAAAGATGATAAGACTCGTCTTCCAATAATAAAGTATTTTAAAGAATTTATGGAAAATTATAACAATGAAGAAAAACCATTAGGTATATATTTAACAGGTTCATTTGGTTCCGGAAAAACCTATATGATAGCAGCTCTTTTTAATGAACTAGCTAAAAAAAATGTAAGGAGTGCTCTTATATATTATCCAGAGTTTTTACGAAGCCTAAAGTCATCTTTTCAGACAAATTATAATGAAAAATTTAATTACATCAAAAAAGCACCATTATTATTACTTGATGATATTGGTGCTGAAAACTGTAGTGCTTGGTCAAGAGATGAAGTTTTAGGACCAATTCTTCAATATAGAATGGAAAGTCATTTACCAACATTCTTTACATCTAACTTAACTATGGAAGAATTAGAATCAGCTCTAGCAGTAACAAACTCTTCATCTGATAAAGTAAAGGCCAGAAGAATTATTGAAAGAATAAAGCAATTAACAATAACTTTAGAATTAGTAAGTAAAAATAGAAGGAAATAGTGAAGAACAGGCTCAAAACCTGTTTTTTCTTGACAAATAATGGAAAATCACTTATAATAGGCCCTGCTTTGGAGTGATTGTATGAAAAGTATAGAACAACAAAAAAGAATAGTTAGAATATCGCTTATTATGATTACAATATCTTTATTTTTGGTCTTAGCCAAAGAAATGAATTTAGATAGCAATAACTTTTCTTTATCATATGAATATATAAATACTAAAGATATGGCAACAGTTAAAGTCGCTCATAAAAAAGGTGTAGCTGATGGTAATATACTTACTGCAGCCGAAACTACACTTGCCTCAAACCAAAAAATAGAAGAGGCTAAACTCCAAACAATTAATAATTCCTTAGCTGCAAAACCAAAAATAACTTGGCACCTACCAGTTGAAAATGGTATTATTACGCAAATGCCAAGCTATAACCACGTAGCCATAGACATAACCAGTTCTAGAGGGGTCTATGAAACGATTTTTCCAGTAGCTAATGGAACAATATCAGGAATTTATACCGATAGTGCCGGAGCAAAGATTGTAACAATACATCATGTAATTGATGGTGTTAATTATACCTCCCAGTATGTTCACCTTTCTTCATACGCTCCTGATCTATATATTGGAAAAGAAGTAACTATAAATGACGCATTAGGACAAATGGGAGCAACCGGTTGGGCAACAGGAATACACTTACATATTGCCATTATCGATTGTACCTTATTTGATTCTAATGATTATAATTGCTCCGACTTGGGTAGATTCTATAGATATGCAAGTTATCGCTACAGTCAAGGCTATAGAGGCCTACATAGCTTAATGGATGTACCATATCGTTGGTATAATAGATAAAAACTATTGCTTTTATTAGCAAAAAGTGCTATAACTAGTACATAAATTAATTACATTGACAAAGGACACGATAGATTAAGTAATTTTTAAAGAGAGTTCATGGTTGCTGAAAATGAATAAAATCTTAATTTGTTACTACCTTTTGAGTAGAATTATGAAAAGTAATTCCGGCAAATAGTCGTTATTTAAATAAAGTAAACTAAGGATGGTACCGTGTAATTCACTCCTATATCTATTTTGATATAGGAGTTTTATTTTTAGTCAATGAAAAGAGGAGGAATTAAAAATGATAAACATTAAGGAAAACGAAAAACTAAGTGTAATGAATCATTCTTGTGCTCATATGTTAGCTCAAGCTGTTAAGCACTTATATCCAAATGCCTTATTTTGGGTAGGACCAGTAATCGAGGATGGATTCTATTATGATATAGATTTAGGTGATAAAACACTAACAGATGAAGACTTACCAAAAATCGAAAAAGAAATGAAAAAAATAGCTAAAGATGGTAAAAGAATTGTTCGCCATGAACTAACAAAAGAAGAAGCATTAGAAAAATTTAAAGATGATCCATATAAAATAGATTTAATATCTCGAATGGATGAAAATGAAGTAACAATTTCTTGCTACACACAAGGAGATTTTACTGACCTTTGTCGTGGACCACATGTTGACACTGTTAAAGAATTAAAATACTTTAAACTATTAAAAGTATCAGGAGCCTATTGGAAAGGTGACTCTAAAAATAAAATGCTTCAACGTATTTATGGTGTTTGCTTTGATAATGAAGAAGACTTAAATAAACACTTAGAATATCTAGAAGACTGTAAAAATAGAGATCATAGAAAGATAGGCAAGGAACTAGAAATCTTTATGACAGATGACCTAGTAGGTAGAGGATTGCCAATGTTTTTACCTAACGGCTATATCATCTGGGAAGAATTAGAAAACTATATTAAAACAAAAGAAAGAAAATTGGGTTATCAACATGTTTTAACTCCATGTGTTGGAAATGTTGAATTATATAAAACATCAGGACACTGGGATCACTACAAAGAAAACATGTTTCCAGCAATGGAAGTCGATGGAGAATCATTTGTTTTAAGGCCAATGAACTGTCCACATCACATGATGATTTATGCCAACAAACTTCATTCATACAAGGATTTACCAATTAGAATAGGTGAAGTTGCTCATGACTTTAGATATGAAGCATCAGGTGCCTTAAAGGGAATTGAAAGAGGAAGACACTTCTGTCAAAATGATGCACATTTATTTGTAACTCCAGAACAAATAAAATCTGAATTTAAAAATGTTGTAGATTTAATATTTGATGTTTATAAAGACTTTGGTATCACAAATTATCGCTGTGTGTTATCACTAAGAGATCCAGAGGACAAAGAAAAGTATCATCCAGATGACGAAATGTGGAATAAAGCTGAAAATGAATTAAGAGAAGTTTTAAATGATTTAGGAATTGAGTACACAGAAGAAATTGGTGAGGCTGCATTTTACGGTCCTAAATTGGATGTTAATGTTACACCAGCAGTTGGAAACGAATATACTTTATCAACTTGTCAATTAGACTTCTGTCTACCAGCAAAATTTGATTTAAAATATGTAGATAAGGATGGAGAAAAGAAAACGCCAGTTGTTCTACATAGAGCAATTCTAGGTTCACTTGATAGATTTATGGCCTACATTCTAGAAGAAACAAAAGGACAACTTCCAACTTGGCTATCACCGGTTCAAGTTAAAATAATACCTGTAAATCCAGAACTTCATAGTGAATACGGAGAAAAAATAGAAAATCTTCTAAGAGATAATGATATTAGAACAGAGTTAGATAACCGTAATGAAAAATTAGGCTATAGATTAAGAGAAGCTCAAACTGAAAAAGTTCCATATACATTAATTTTAGGTGACCAAGAAAAAGAAAATGATACAATAAGTTATCGTCTATTTGGACAAAAAGACACAACAACAGTATCTAAAGAGGAATTTATAAAACTAATAAAGAATGAAATAGAGAGTAAAGCACTAAGAAAATAATTAAAAATCAGCTATCTCAACAGGTAGATTAATAACTATATGCAGAAGAAAAAACTTTTAAAATCATACGTCAAGAAGAAGATAAAAAATCTTCTTTTTGTTTGTCAATTTTTTGTAAAGTGCATAAAAACTTCAATGATTGTCATTTACTTTTACCAACAACTTGGGTAATATATAATTAAGCAGTGGCTGATAGTGGGAAAAAGTGGGGGATTTATATGTTTATTGGAGAATATCATCATTCTATTGATGATAAAGGAAGATTAATAATTCCATCTAAGTTTCGAGAAGAATTAGGTAATAAGTTTATTATAACTAGAGGTATTGAAAATTGCCTATTTGTTTATTCTTTGGAATCTTGGAAAAAAATAGTCAATAAACTTGAAACCCTACCATTTACCAAGAAGGATGCGAGAGCTTTTATTCGTTTCTTCTTATCAGGCGCTAGTGAAGCAGAATTTGATAAACAGGGCCGTATTAATATTACCTCCCCACTAATCTCTTATGCCAATATTACCAAAGAATGTGTAGTAATTGGTACAGGAGATAGGTTAGAGATATGGTCAGAAGAATCATGGAATGATTTCTTCATTTCTGCTAGAGACAGCATGTCAGACATAGCCGAAAATCTATTTGAAAGTGTGAATTTATAATGGAAAAACATGTAAGCGTATTACTAGAAGAATCAATTTCTTCCCTTAACTTAAATGATTCTAGTATTATAGTTGATTGTACACTAGGTTATGGAGGACACAGTAGTAACATCTTAGCAAGAATAAAAAGAGGGTATCTATTCGCCTTTGACCAAGATAGTGAAGCAATTCGGCATAGTACCGAGAGATTATCATCAATCGGTACTAACTTCACTATCATCAAAAGCAACTTTGTTAATTTAAAAGAAGAATTAACAAAAAGAAATATTTATAAGGTAGATGGAGTCTTATTTGATTTAGGAGTTTCATCACCTCAATTAGATGATAAAACAAGAGGATTTTCTTATCATGAAGATGCTAGACTTGATATGCGCATGGATCAAGAAAATCCTATCTCAGCATATGAGGTTGTTAATAATTATACAAGAGAGGAACTTGCTAATATTTTCTATAAATATGGAGAGGATAAATTTGCACGAAACATTGCTAAAAAAATAGTTGAATATCGTGAAAATAAACCAATTGAAACAACTCTAGAATTAGTTGAAATAATTAAATCAGCAGTTCCAATGAAATTTCGAAAGGACAAGCATCCAGCTCGTCAAATATTCCAAGCTATTAGAATTGAAGTAAATCATGAACTAGATGTCATAGAACCGGCTTTAGAACAAGCACTTTCAATTCTAAATATTCACGGACGAGTAGCCGTTATAACATTCCATTCCTTAGAAGACCGTATTGTTAAAAATTTCTTCAAAGAAAAGTGTGCAATCGATCCTAAAGTAAAAGGAATGCCTAATATACCAACTGAATATTTACCAGATTATGAATTAGTTGTAAATAAAGCGATTGTTCCAACAGAAGAAGAACTAAAAAATAATCCTCGAGCAAGAAGTGCCAAACTTCGCGTTATTGAAAAGATAAAATAAGAAAGGTGATACAGTGAAAAAAGTAAAAAAACGTCTTAAGATTTCCAAGTTTGAAAAACTATTGTATACATTAGCGGTGACATTATTAGTACTTTCACCTGTATCAATTGTTTTTTCAAAAGCAACATTATCGAAAATAAACTTTGAAGTAGAGCAGAAGAAAAATGATATTGAAGAGCAAGAAAAAACAAACGAAGGTTTGGCAATGACAATAAATGAATTAGCTTCACTTACTAAAATTCAAGAAGTTGCAGAAGAACAAGGATTGAGTTATAATAATGATAACATTAAGACAGTAACTGACGAAAAATAGGAGTGATTTAATGAAAAGCAAAAAGAAGGGAAACAATGTACGGTATTCAAAAACCATCATACTTTTTTCTCTTCTTTTGTTTGCTCTAATGATTGGTCGTGTTACGCAACTCGCTTTATCAAGAAAAGTTGATGGTGTAAACTTAAAAGAATTAGCCAGTAAAAGAATAACTAGGACACAGACTCTCAGCGCTAAAAGAGGAAATATATATTCAAAAGATGGTGAAGTTTTGGCTCAAAATGTCTCTGCTTATAAATTAATAGCGTACTTAGACCCTAAACGAACAACTAATAAAAAGAAGCCTCAACACGTTGTAGATAAAGAAGCAACCGCTGAAGCACTTGCACCAATTCTAGGACTTGAAAAAGATGAAATATTAAAATACTTAAATAAAGAAAACGTTTATCAAACAGAGTTTGGTATTAAAGGTAAAAATTTAAGTGAACTAACAAAAAAACAAATAGAAGATCTAAATTTACCTGGTCTAGGTTTTATAGAAAGTTTTAAAAGATATTATCCAAAAGGAGAATTTGCTTCATACACCATAGGTTATGCAAAAACTGAGACAAATGAAAAAACTGGTAAGGAAACTATAAAAGGTGAAATGGGAATTGAAAAATCATATGAAAGTGTTTTAAAAGGAGAAGACGGTTATATAACATATCAAAAAGACCTAAAAGGTTATCAAATTCCAAATACTCCCGTAATAAAAAAAGAAGCCACTCAAGGGAAAGATATTTATTTAACACTTGAAAGTAATGTTCAATTCTTCATAGAACAAGCTCTAAAAAAAGCTTCCAGTGAATATGGCTTTGATTGGTTTCATGTAACTGTTCTAGACGCTAAAACAGGAGCCGTACTTGGAACATCTACTGCTCCATCATTTGATCCAAATGTTAGAAATATAACAAATTATTTAGTTATGATGATTGCTTCTCCCTATGAGCCAGGTAGTACAATGAAAACATTTACATATATGGCCGCTATGGAAAATGGTGTTTATAATGGCTCAGAAACTTATAAATCAGGTACCTATGTAACATCGGATGGTACAGAAATTGGTGACTGGAATCGTGATGGCTGGGGCAATATAACTTTTGATAAAGGTTATGTTATGAGTAGTAATGTTGCAATTATTAATATAATTGATAGACATATGAATAGCATTATGCTTCGTCAATATTTTAGAAAATTAGGTTTTGGTAATAAAACAGGAATAAATCTTCCAAATGAAAGTGCCGGCAAAATAGATTTTAAGTATGAAACAGAAGTTTTTAATGCTGGCTTTGGACAAGGTATAACAACAACACCAATTCAAAATGTTCAAGCCATGACAGCTTTAACAAACGATGGCATAATATTAAAGCCATATATTGTATCTAAAATAATTAATCCTGAAAATAATGAAGTAATTTTAGAAAATACGCGTACAGAAGGAGCAAGAGTAGCCTCAACTATGACAGTTCAAAAAATGCTTCAACTAATGGATGACTGCGTTAATGGTTATGGAAATACTGGTGCTGGTTTTAGACTTGCATCTGGAGAATTAATAGGAAAAACTGGTACATCCCAAATAGCAACAGAAAATGGGTCTGGTTATATAGAAGGAAAAAATAATGTCATTACATCTTTTGCCGGAATTTATCCAAAAAGTGATCCTCAATATATAATATATGCCTCTGTAAAAAAGCCCACTAATGGTAGTCAAAAGCCATTATCTAATGCTGTAAAAGAAATAATAAATAATATAGCTAAATACTATGGAACAGAAGAAAATAATTCATCATCTGTTACGATTAAAGAATATAAATTAAGTAATTATGTAAATAAAAAAGTAGAAGATGCTAAAACTTCTCTAGACACTTTAGGAATCAAATACACAGTAATTGGTTCTGGTAATAAAATAATTAAACAATATCCTGAAAAAAATGATACTATAACTAGTGCTGATACTCTATATTTAATAACAAATGATAGCACTCTAACTGTTCCCAATGTGACAGGCCTATCATCAAAACTTGCCAAAAATCTTCTTCAAAAATTAGATATAAAAGTAGTCCTAAATGGAGTTGGTTATGTAACTGAACAATCTATACCAGAAGGAACTACTATAACTCCTGGTATGGAAATAACTTTAACTTTAAATCCAAAGTTTTCAGCTTGAGGTGTTTATTATGAAAGAAGACCGAGAAGAAAAAATTATTAAAATAATCAAAATATTAGTAATTGTATTCATAATAGTATTAACTATAGTACTTAAAACAGTTCCTGAATTAAAAAAAATGCTTGGTAGTAGTGATAATTTTATAAACTATGATAATTATGAAGCAACTATTGGAATTAGAACTACTACTGGTACTAATGTAATTTTAGTGATTGAAAGTAATAAAGTGACTAATATAATTTTTTTAGATAATACAGCACTATGTTTATACAATAAAGATATTGAAAAAAAAGATATTAAAACAGCTCTAAATAAAATTATAAATACTTTAATATCTAATCAAAATATTTCTGATAATTCAATAATACTAGTAAAGTATTCTGATAATAAATATTATGAAGAAGCAAAAAAAACTTTAGAAGAAAATCTTTTAAAAGTAGAAGAAATTAATGAAACGCTTCAACAAACTGCTAAACTATATCAAGGTATTGAAATATATGAAGATGATAAATTAGAACTACAAAGCTTAGATACCTATTCTAAAAGATTGATTAAAGATTACAAAAATGCACAAATAGTAGAAGAAATAGAAAATAAAATGACAGAAGAAGAAGCTACTACTTATGCTAAAAGAGTATATGAAAAGTTAAATTATTATGCCCAAGATGTCGAAAACCAAGCAAAGGAATCAACAGAACTTCCAATAATTCAAATACCAGCTAATCCGGAGTTAACTATATATCCTACATCAGAAAGTTGGTATTATATAAAAAATCATCAAGTTTATGCCTATATTAAATTCAAAAGTTCACCTAAAGATTATGATTTCTGTTATAATGGAAATATAAATAATATGAAGAAAGGGAAATGCTCATGAAAAACAGTTTAAATATTCGTAATTGGATAATTGTTATTCTATGTATAACCATTGTATGTATGGCAATAGGCTTTGCCTTTCTTTCAATGCAACTAGATGACCAGAATAAGAAAATAGCAATTCATGATACATCGTTTATTAAAATAGATCCCAGAACACCAGTACAAGGAGGAGAAAAAGAACCAACGGGAACTGCTAGTATTACAAATTCTAATCAAACTATAAATTTTCAGTTTAATCTATCTGCTCCAACTGACGAAATAAGTTATCGAATCACTATAAAAAATAGAGGAACAATAGATTCTGAAATAATCAATATAGTAGAGTATCCTGACTATCTTAATAATGAAAGTGCTGCTCAAGCAATTTATCCAGTTCAAATAAAACATAATAATATTATAGGAAAAGTCCTATCTCCAGGAGAAGAAACAGAATTAAATGTAGCAGCAAGTTTTAACTATAAAGCCCTTCCACAATTAGTACAAGTACCATATCAAATTACAATTATAACGAAAAGTCCAGAAAAATAAAAAGTTGGTTAGAGAAGTGATTTGAAGAAAATCTACACAAAATAAAAAGCGTGTAGATTTTTTGTATGTTAAAATTAATATAATGAGGATTAAATTATGGTAAGAGAATATATAAATTTTACGAGAGAAAAAAAAGTAAAGTTGTAAAAATGATTTTGGTTGATAAAAAATCACAAATTGAAGTTGAAAGAACTATATTAGGTAAAAAGAAAAGTATGGGTACAATTAATAGATGGATTAGAGAGTACATTGTCAAAACAAATAAAAGAAATATAAACAAAATAATTAGTACGGCAGCGACTGTTGCGAATTTAAGCCTATGGAGAATAGAGGTTGTGAAGTGGGAAGTTTAATCGGTGACGACCAAACGACAAATTGAAATTTATAAATTTAAATTTGTTATTTGTTCTTTTGTTTTATATGTTATACTAATAAATAGTAGGAGAGAGTAGTATGATAAGAAAAAATAAAAAAAATCAATTTCCAATTTTTATTTGTCTTTTTTCATTTGCATTATTAGCTCTTGGATTCTATTATGAATATGTTGCTAATCCTAAACGTATTTTAGGAAAAGCACTAAATAATATTTCAACAAATATAACCCAAATAACAAATATGTCACAATTTTCAACTGGATTAGCCAGTAATTATACCCAAGTATCCAATATCAAAATAACAGCCAATACCAATAATTATACTCCAACAATAAATAATAATAAAAAATTAATCATAAACTATCCCATTTTTATTAAAAACTTAAACGATCTTGATACCAAAGTAATAAAATCAATAGATACCAATAATCATAAGAAGTTTTTCTCAATAACTAGTAGCCTAAATGGAAAAAATTTATTTGAAATAAAAAGGCTGATAGAAAATTCAACAGAATATTACTATGTATCAAACTATTTAAATACATATATAAATAACGGTAATAATAACTATTTTGAGTCACTTGATTCCAATACAACTACTTATGAAAACACAGAATACTTAAAAAAGTTTCTAATTAAATCGATTGCTAATAATCTTGATAACACTTACTTTAATAGTACTGTTAAAGAAAAGACTATTAATAACATATCAAAAAAGTATAATGTAATTACTCTTAATATTGATAATGACAAAGCTAAAAAGTTAGCTAAATTAGTTTTAAATGACGTAAAAAATGATCCGAGAGCCTATAAAATATTTATTAGTTATAATCCTAATTTTAAAAATGTAAAAATAAATAAGAATACCATAATAATACCTAAAAAAGCAGATGTGAAATTAAACATTTATACAGATAGATATACTTACAAGATAAAAAAATATGAACTTATTAAAGAAAAAAATAATAATAATATGGTTCTAACTTATGAGTATAATGATGAAAATTTTGGCAATGGATATGTAATTAGAAATAATAATGTTGAGTATAAATATGAGTATCTAAGTAAGAAAAATTCCAAACAACTAACAATTTTAACAGAAAATGATAAAAAAATTGGTACAATAAATATAGAGAAAACTAATACTGGAATTATTTTTGACCTTAGCATTGTAACAAAAGAAAAAGAGTTAGCAATAAACTATATCTATAATATTTTAAATTTAAAAAAGAATCAGTCATATGATTCCGAACAGCAATTAACATTTAGAAGTACAAATGAAAATCAAGAAATATTAAATATGGATATAACTATTAATTCAAAAACCTCATCAAAAGTAAAGATAGAAGAAGATGCATCAGATGCAGTTATAGAAAGAACTCTATCAAAAGAAGAAAAAGAAAGATTAAATGAAATACTAATAAATACGTTTAATATTTTAAACAGCTAATAAAGGAGGAACTATGAAAAAAACAAAAGGAACTAAAAAAGTACCTAAAATTTTACCAAAAACGACAAGTGAAAAGGTTTTAACCATAATTTTTATATTATTAGTAATTTTAGTCATAATTTTAACATTTGTCGCTATAAACAAGAAAAAAGAATATAAAGAAAAACAAGCAGATATAGTTATTCCGATTACAGAAGTAGGAACAAATAATGTTTTAAATGTAGATATTTCAAATTTAAAAGAAAATGACTTAAAAGACTATAAATTTAAAATTACAAATTATCGTGATAAAAAAATAAATAATAGTGTTACAAGTTATAGTATTATAATTGATAATAATGAAAATGATGTTGTGTTAAAACTATACAAAACTGGTTCAGAAAATGACTTGCTAAAAGATAAGAATGACTATAAACTTACCAATTTAACTCTAAAGCAGAAGAAAAAACAAACAGATAACTACACACTGATTATAAAAGCAATAAAGCATATCAAAACAAGTAAAAATATTACTATAAAAATAGCTAGTGAAAATTGACAATCAGTAGCGAATAATATATAATAAAGTAGGAAATATCATACATTGGATATAGTGATAACAGTATGGGTGAAAATGGAAGAAAAAATATTTATGTATCATCATATGATCCAATTATAGGTACAGGAGAATTAGGTGATATTACAGATAAGGCAGAATTGGACATGGTTCAGGATGTTTTAATGCAAATAGATGAGGAAAGTAGAAAATAGTTAGGAGTTGAAAGTATGAATACAAATTTAGATGAAGCAAGAGCAAAAATGTTAGACGAACAAAAAGAAATAGATCGTTTAAATGCCCATATAGAAGAATTAAAAGCTGATAGGGAAAGTAAACATATAAGTGAAAACGAATATCAACAAGTATTGATTCAATTAAATATGCAGTTATCTATAGCTAGAGCAAGATTGGAAAAAAGTCAAGATGAAGTAAGAAATATAGAACATGGTGG
>ENA-ORKV01001009-ORKV01001009.1-human-gut-metagenome-genome-assembly--contig:-NODE-1009-length-25197-cov-4.237062_pt1 | contig 25197 bp, 21 predicted proteins | sample MGYA00243058_ERZ508805 | MGnify/ENA primary metagenome ERZ508805 (study PRJEB26277, sample SAMN04329770) | human gut metagenome | biome: human-associated habitat | host: Homo sapiens | place: USA... | reverse complement strand
GTAAGGTCATTTTCAGCAGTATTGCAACAGTCATTCCGGTTTGCGGTATTTCCGAAACAGTTTATTACCTTCAATCCCATGCAGTATGTGGTGATGAGGCACAAAAAGGAAGAAACGGATTTGTTTGCGGATGAAACAGCCGCAGACAGAGACAAGGTTAAACCGCTTTCCTTTGAAATGTACCGGAAACTGATTGAACAGCTTGGAAAACGAAGCAGAGATGCGATTCTTCCGGTTCAGATAGCATACTTTACAGGTCTCAGACTTGGGGAAGTGGCAGGTCTGACATGGCAGGACATCAACCTTGAAGAACAGTATTTAACTGTACGCAGGAGTGTCCGTTACAATGGGGCTACCCATAAGCACGAAATTGGTCCGACAAAATGGAAAAAGGTCAGAGTTGTTGACTTTGGCGATACCCTCGCAGACATTCTGAGAAAGGCAAAAAAGGAACAACACAAAAACCGTTTTCAGTATGGAGAACTTTATCAGCGGAATTTTTACAGAGAGGTAATGGAAAAGAATCGGGTGCATTACGAGTATTACCATTTGGGAATGACAGAAAATGTGCCAGAGGATTACACCGAAATCTTCTTTGTATGCTTAAGGGAGGATGGCTGTCTGGAACTTCCGGCAACCATAGAAACAGCCTGCCGGACAGCAGGAAGAAAAGTACCGGAGCTTGAAGGTTTCCATTTCCACACATTAAGGCATACCTACACGACAAACCTCTTATCCAACGGGGCTCAGCCTAAGGATGTGCAGGAACTGTTAGGACACTCAGACGTGAGTACCACCATGAATGTCTATGCCCATGCTACAAGGGAAGCAAAGCGGACTTCCGCAAGAATTCTTGATAAAGTAGCAGGCAATGATTAAACAACTGAATAATGAATTTTCCCTTGTAATTATCCCATAAGGGCAAAAACAAGGGAAAAGGATACATATATAGAATTTTCAATGGCGGGAAGCCTTGAAAATAGGGGAAAGTTAAGAGAGTTAATAGATAACTTCAAGTTTGTCGAACTGATAAAAATCCTTTAGGAACTAAAGGGCGCACTTCTATACTCTCCTAACGGGAGTATCGTGCGTCCTGCGGAGCTTCATTCTCCGTCAGCAGGAGGATACTGCATGACCGAGAATGTTGCGTCACTTCGTTCCGTCAAGGTGGCTACACCCCCTTGCGCCGCTAAAGCGGCTATCCCCTGTGGACTTGCCGTCCGCAAACGGTTTTGACAAACCGTTTGCCGCCAGCAAGTTTGAAGATTAGACATAAACAAATCCTCCGCATGGTCTAAGCCATACGGAGGATTAACTGTTTTACGGACACCCGTCTATATGCAGGGCTTTTTTGTTGTGTTATTCTGATAAGCACTATATAATTGAATTAATAATGCATTTAAATGAATAAGGAACTTATATGAGATATTCATAAAATAGAGAAGGAGTTGTGTAAATGGGGAAAAAAAACCTTTCAGAAGAAGACATCAAAGCAAGATATATAACACCAGCAGTGGAACAGTCAGGTTGGAATAAGAAGCAGATTCGTTATGAATATGCATTTACGGCGGGACGTATTATTTTAAAAGGAAATACAACTTTGCGAGGTAGAAAAAAATTTGCAGATTATCATTTGTAATGCAAGGTGGAGATAGAATTGAAGATACACCTGTTCATAAGGCTCTTAGAGAGGCGCTGGCAAACTGCCTGATAAATGCTGATTATTATGGAACACGTGGGGTGGTAATCAAGAAAGAACCAAAGAAACTTACATTTGAAAATCCTGGATATATTCGAACTGGTAAGATTCAGATGCGTAAAGGTGGAGAATCAGACCCAAGAAATAAGTCACTTATGAAAATGTTTAATTTGATTAATATTGGGGAGCGTTCTGGTAGTGGAGTGCCTCATATATTTAACATATGGGAAGATGAAGGCTGGAAGGAACCTGTAATTGAAGAAAGATTTGATCCCGACCGAACAATATTGATGCTTGAATTTGTGGAAAAGCAAGCGAAGAAAATAAGCGAAGAAAACAAGCGAAGAAAAACAAGCGATAATATTGCAAAGATATATGATTATCTTATACAATGTAAAGAGGCTAAAACAAATGATATAGCAGATTATATTGGGTTGAGTGATTCACGGACAAGGGCGATCCTGTCTAAGATGGAGAATGTTGAGCCGATAGGGGCAACTACTAATAGGAGGTATAGGTTAAAAAAGTAAATGGGTGTAATGTAGTAATGAAGTTGGTATGAAACGAGGGAGGTTTTTGTGAAAAGAGTACGGAGAAAACAAAGAAACAGGATGCTTGCGCTTGTTTTGTCAGTGGCAGTTGTAGTGAGCCCAATGACATTGCCCGGGCAGACAGTATATGCGGCAGACGGTAAGATCGGTCTATCCGCTTATATCGAAATGGCAGGGATACTCACGGCTGTAGATGGCACAGATGGTAACAAACCGGCTGCGGAGCTACTGGTCAATCTGCCGGCGGATATGGATGAAAAGCAGGAGCTGGATGCGCTGGGTGTAAAGCAGCTTGTGGTAGATTTTAAGGTAAATACCTTGACAGCCTATGCAGGAGAGCAGACCGGCTGTATGGCATTTGGTATGAGCGAGGCTTATAGCTGGAAAAATGGAGAATGGGTTAATATTGCAGCAGGAGAGAGTGCCACGGCAAAATTTGATCTGGCTTCTATGGATTGGAGTGGCTATGACAGGATCGGAAAGCTGGGACTGCAGTTTGCCAATCTGGAATCGGGCAGCACTGTAAGCTATGAAATATCAGATATTTATTTTACGACAGATACATCCGGTAATAGTGGAAGCGGCGGTCAGATAACGACGGATAGAGAGGCTTCCGGGAATGTGGTTGTTACGGTAAATGCGCAGGGACAGCCGAGTAATGACTGGTCCGGTTTTGAGCTGGCTGTAGATAACCAGACAGGGCAGAGCATCTGTGACTGGGTAATTACGATGAAGGTGCCGGCGGGGACTGCATCAAAATTCAAATGCTGGAATGCAACCTTTACAGCAGAGGGCGATACGATTTACCTGTATCCGAACAAAGAAAATTCCAATGCAGTACTTGGGACAGGTATAATGTCTGCCAATCCACCGGGATTCGGTTTCAGCAGCACTTATGTCGATGCGTCGGATATTATGATCGAAACCGTGGCATACAATTACGGATCACAGTCTTCGATGGATTATTCCAAAGGGGATACCAATGATGAGACCGGCGGAAGCGGCAGTAGTGGCGGCGGTGCACAGAAAGATACGACGACGGATCTGAATCTGGACATCAGCTACAATTTTGCCAAGCTATTGCAGGAAGCGCTTTATTTCTATGATGGAAATATGTGCGGAACAGATGTGGATGAAAACAGTGCTTTTTCCTGGAGAGGAAATTGCCATACATATGACAGCCATGTGACCTATAATGGAAAGACAGTAGATGTAAGCGGTGGCTATCATGATGCGGGCGATCATGTGAAATTCGGTCTGCCACAGGGATACACAGCAACCGTTCTGGCACTTGGCTATTATGAGTTTGCAGATGCTTATGATGAGCTGGGACAGACGGCGCATTTTAACATGATCATGAATTACTTCTGTGATTATTTTACACGATGTACAATCTATCAGGAGGGCACAGATACTGTAGAGGCTTTCTGCTATCAGGTCGGAGACGGAGACAGTGACCATGCAAAGTGGGAAGCGCCCGAAGGACAGACAATAGACAGACCGGCCTTTTTCGCGACAGCTTCTAATCCGGCGACAGATGAAGTCTCTGTTGCGGTAGCAGCACTTGCATTGCAGGCGGCTAACTATAAGAAGCAGGGCGGAACAGAGGCTTTGTTAAAGAGTAAGGCTTATTTAAAGACGGCGGAAGATTTATTCGCTTTTGCAAAAAAATGCAGTAATAAGCAGGTAGCAACACAGGGCGCTTCTCCGTTTTATAAGTCAAATAACTGGGAGGATGATTATTGTGCAGCAGCTGCTGCATTATATGCTGCAACGGGCAAAGAAATTTACAAACAGGAACGGGATGCATATTATGGGAAGCTTAATACGGGCTGGTGTCTGACCTGGGATAATACATGGCCGGTTGCTGCAGCCTTGAAGGAGGATTATATAGCTGTCAGTGCATTTGCAAGCTATGGTAATACAAATACTGCGCAGGGCTTTAAACTGATTGATGGCTGGGGCTCGGCAAGATATAATGCATCTGCACAGTTTATGGGGTTGATCTACGATCAGGCAAACCAGAAGTTATCCATGACAGACGGCAATTACAGCAGCTGGGCAACCGGACAGATGAAATATCTGCTTGGAAATAACAAAGCGAAACGTTGTTTTGTAGTCGGCTATAATGAGAATGCGGCAAAATATCCGCATCACCGTGCTGCATCCAGATCAAATGATGCAGGACAGGTACGGGAAGACCATTATACATTGCTGGGAGCCCTTGTTGGCGGTCCGAGTGATGAAAATGACACATATGCAGACAATCAGGCGGATTATAACTGTAATGAGGTGGCACTGGATTATAATGCAGGTCTGGTAGGTGCTGCAGCAGGACTGTATCTGCTGCATAAGGGAGAGGAAGCCTATCCGGCAGATCTGGCAACAGAGGAAGAGCTGGGAAGCATCGGAGTAGAGAAATATTACGGAACTTCATCCGGCGGATCGGAGAGTCCGAGCGAGACACCGAGCCCAAGTCCGACACCGAGCGAGACGCCAAGTCAAAAACCAAGCGAGCAACCAAGTGAGACGCCGAGCCCAAGTCCGACACCAAGTGAGAGTCCGAGTCCGATGCCGAGCGAAACACAAAGTCCGGCACCGAGTGAATCTCCAAGCGTGACACCAAGTCAGCAGCCAAGCGAATCCCCAAGTGTGACGCCTAGCCAGCAGCCAAGTGAAGCGCCGGAAGATGATGTGGATGAGACGCCGGATGAGGCTGTGGAGGTCGGAGACAGCATGGATATCAGCGGTCTGGTTTATGAGATTGCGCAGATAGAGAACGGTAAAGTGTATGTCACCTTCAAGGAAGCAGATGAAGATGCGGAGGACATCACGATTCCGACTACTTTTATGGATGCAGCAGGAAGAATCTGCTATGTAAAAGAAATTGCTCCGTATGCATTTGCAAACCATAAAAAGCTGAAAAAAGTAAAGATTGCAGAGGGTATTACAAAGATTGGCAAGAAAGCGTTTTATCATTGCACGGCATTAAAGAAGGTAACACTGCCGGGCAGTCTGGTGACGATCGGAGACAGTGCGTTTGAAGGTGACAGAAGCATTACTGCGATCACGATACCGAAAAATGTCAAAACGATCGGTAAAAAAGCGTTTTATAAGTGTAAGAAGCTCAAAACCGTAACGCTGAAAACGACAAAAATGAAAAAGGTTGGTGCGTCTGCATTTAAAAAGACAAAGAAAGGTATGTTGTTTAAACTGCCTAAGAAGAAAAATGCGACGTACAGAAAACTTTTGAAGAAAAAGTATGACAGCGGTGTGAGATTCAGAAAAATAAAGTAAGAGAAAAGTGAGGAAAAATATGATTGAAAAACTGAAGAAAAAATACATGGCAAACTGTATTTTTGCTACGGTTCTTCTGTGGGCGCTTGCTGCTGTATTTGTGGCGGTAACATGGGATGACCTTAATGTGCTTTTTCAAAAACCATTGAAAATTGAAGATTTAAAGGCAGAGGATATACAGAAAAATGTGAAGGTTGAGGGTGACATATATTATTTCATGGATTATTATGCCTATCAGGAAAATGATAAGGGTAGTATGACTGCCATGCAATTTATGGTTCCTGTCGGAGAGGCAGAATATATGGGTGTAAACTGCAGTGGTTCTACAATGAACCGGGCGAAAGAAAACATGGATGCCTACTGGGCGTATCTGGATGGAGACGAATCGGCAATGGACAACCTGCAGCCGGTAAAGATATCCGGAACGATCCAGCCGCTTTCGGGTGATTATCTGACATACTTTAATGAGTTTGTAGATGAGATGGGTTTGCCGGAGGAAAGTGCGGCATTATTCCTGCCTTATGTGATCAATGATGGTGACATCGGCGAGGGAAATATGGTATCCATTATCTTCTTTATATTGCTTGCAGCAGGTGCTCTGCTCGGCGGTATTTATATGCTTGTCAGTGGGATAAAGGGCAAGAATGTAAAAGCATTGGAAGAATATTGCGAAAGGAAAGGAAACAAAGAATATATACTTTCGCAGATTGAATATTTTTATCAGATGCAGCCGGCGGTGCAGGGAATGCGCATCGGGCAGGATTATTTTATGGCTGTAAAGGGAACAAAGGTGTATTTCGCAGAGGCAGATCAGGTATTATGGGTATATGAAAATGTGGTACAGCACAGAACAAACTTTATTCCGACAGGTAAAACCTATTCTGTTGTTGTGATGCTTTATGATGGAAGAATATTTGACATCCCAATGAGTAGAAAGACAGCATCACAGGAGGCATTGCAATATATTGCTGCCAACATGCCATATTTGTTTATTGGATATGATGAAGACTGGGTGGAACTGTATAATACGGAAAGAGACCGGATGTGCCAGACCGTCAGAAGCAGAAAGCAGGAGTATGAGGTAAATATGACAGGCACTGCAGGGGATATGGCATCTGTACCGGATACGGAAATGCAGAAATTTTAAATTCGGTATTGACATTCAAAAAAAATAGTTGTAAAGTAAACACAACTTAAAAAACAAAACATAATGTAAAGAAACCGATGAGAAAGAAGAGTAGTCATTAGGAAGTTTCCCAGAGAGCTGCTGGTGGTGGGATTGCAGCAAATGGAATTTTGATGAATGGGCTTTCGAGGCTGACCTGAATCAAGTAGGAGTCAGCGGGATGCACACCCGTTATCAAGGTGACATGTATGATAGTACATGACAGAGTGGACACATTGGCAATTTGAGTGGTACCGCGATAATACTTAGTTTATTACCGTCTCAAGCATTAGCTTGAGGCGGTTTTCTTTATGTAGCGAGGTAACGAAATCAAGCGGCAGCGAAGCTGACATTTGATTTCGACCGAGCGTACAACGAGAAAATCAAAAGCGCAAAGCGCGACTGACAGCGGAGCTGGCAGGATTTTCGAGTCTGCAGAGGTAACGAAATCAGTAAATCAACAAACTAACAAAATATATTTCTGGGAGGAAACAATTATGAAAAAGAAAGTAGTAGCAATGATGATGGCAGCAGTAATGGCATGTTCCTTAATGGCATGCGGCAGCACAAATGACGCAGCAGATACAGCTGCTAACGAAACAGAAACAACAGATGAGGCAGAGGCAACAGACACAGCAGAAGCAACAGATGCCACTGATGCAGCAACAGACGGCAAACAGTATACGATCGGTATTTCACAGTTCGCTGAGCATGGTTCTCTGGACAACTGCAGAGAAGGCTTCTTACAGGGACTTGCAGATGCAGGTATTGTAGAAGGTGAAAACCTGACAGTTATTTACGACAATGCACAGGCTGATACAGGTACAGCAAGTACGATCGCAGAAAATTATGTATCACAGGGTGTGGATATGATCTGTGGTATCGCAACACCATCTGCAATGGCAGCATACAACTCTTGCATGAATACAGATATTCCGGTTATCTACACAGCAGTTTCCGATCCGGTAGAAGCAGGTCTTGCAAATGAAGACGGTACACCGGTTGGCAACATCACAGGTACATCCGATGCACTGGCAATCAATGCACAGCTTGAAATGATCCGTGAAATGTTACCGGATGCAAAAACGATCGGTATTATCTATACAACAAGTGAAACAAATTCAGTCAGCACGATCGCAAGCTACAAAGAAGCAGCTCCTGATTATGGATTTGAAATTGTAGAATCCGGTATCAATGTAGTTGCAGACGTAGAAATGGCAGCAAAAGATTTAGCAGGAAAGGTTGACTGTATTACCAATTTGACGGATAATACAGTTGTATCTGCTCTGCAGACAGAGCTTGCAGCAGCAAAGGATGCAGGTATCCCGGTATTCGGTTCTGAAGTAGAACAGGTAAAAGCAGGCTGTGCTGCTTCCATGGGTCTCGAATATGTAGAGCTTGGTAAGCAGACAGGCGCAATGGCTGCAAAGGTATTAAAGGGAGAAGCAAAGGCTTCCGAAATGAAGTTTGAAGTTATCAGCGAGCCTAGCCTTTACATCAATACAAAGGCAGCAGCAGATGTGGATCTGACAATCAGTGATGATATGTTGGGAAAAGCATATCAGACATTTGATGAAATTACAGTAGAGTAAGAGGTAAGAAATGAGTTTAGTATTGAGTGTTTTCGAGCAGGGTATGATCTATGCGATCATGGCGCTCGGACTTTATATCACCTACAAAATTTTGGATTTTCCGGATATGACAGTAGATGGCAGCTTCCCGTTGGGAGCTGCTATTACTGCTATGTTGATCACAAAGGGATGGAATCCGTTTCTGACATTGCCAATTTCTTTTGCAGCCGGTGCGGTTGCAGGTATGTTGACAGGACTGATCCATGTCAAGCTCCGTGTGCGTGATCTGTTATCCGGTATTATCATGATGACAGCGCTTTATACCGTTAATCTTCGTATTGCCGGAAAGGCAAATCTGCCAATCTACAATATGGAAAATATTTTTGATAACAAACTGGTCAATGCCATTATCCCGGGGAGCCTTTCCCAGTTTAAGACCGTAATTGTTGCCTTCGTGATCACAATGATCGTGAAATACATTCTCGACTGGTATTTAAGTACCAAATCCGGTTTTATGCTGCGCGCGGTCGGCGATAATGAGACGATCGTAACAAGCCTTGGTGTGGATAAAGGATGGATCAAGATACTGGGTCTGGCGCTGGGCGACGGCTTTGCAGCACTCAGCGGCTGTATGTTTGCACAGCAGCAGCGCTACTTTGATGTGACAATGGGAACAGGTACGGTCGTGATCGGTCTTGCTTCTGTTATCATTGGAACAACAGTCTTTAAAAAGGTAACTTTCCTGCGTGTGACATCCAGTGTTGTCATTGGCTCATTGATCTATAAAGCCTGCGTTGCGGTTGCGATCCGTATGGGTATGCAGTCTACAGATCTGAAACTGATCACAGCGATCCTGTTCTTATTGATCCTTGTTGTGGGAACAGAGAGAAAGAAGAAGGTGAAGAGTACATGTTAGAGCTGCAGCATATCCATAAATTTTTTAATCCGGGTTCTGTCAATGAGATCTGCCTTTTTGATGACTTCAATCTGACAGTGAAGGACGGAGAGTTTGTTTCCGTTGTCGGCAGTAACGGTTCCGGTAAGACTTCCATGCTGAATATTATCTGTGGCAGTATTGATATTGACCACGGACAGATCTTAATAGATGGTAAAGATTATGCCGGCAAAAAGGATTTTGTCAGAAGCCGACAGATCGGCCGTGTATTTCAGGATCCGTCCAAAGGAACGTGTCCACAGATGACCATTCTGGAAAATATGTCGATTGCGGAAAATAAGGGAAAACCGTTCAATTTAACAAGAGGTGTCAATAAAGCACACATCGATTATTACCGTGAAATGCTTGCACACTTAAATCTCGGACTCGAAGATAAGATGCACACACCGGTAGGTGCGCTTTCCGGCGGTCAGCGTCAGGCAGTGGCACTTTTAATGGCAACAATGACACCGATCGATTTTCTGATCCTGGATGAGCATACAGCAGCACTTGATCCGAAAACAGCAGAGATCATCATGCAGCTGACTGATCAGGTGGTACGGGAAAAGAAAGTCACAACGATCATGGTCACCCATAATCTTCGTTATGCGGTAGAATACGGAAGCCGTCTTCTGATGATGCATGAAGGCAAGGTCATTTTAGACAAGATCGGCGAAGAAAAGAAGAATGTAGATACGGAAGAAATCATGAAGATCTTTAACCAAATCAGTGTAGAATGTGGTAATTAACATGAAGAAAGAGACCAAAAAGGAAATTTTTTCCTGGATCTGGACGCTGGCAGTAGCGTTTGTGATCGCACTGTTTTTAAATCATTATATTATTGTCAATGCAAATGTGCCGACTGGTTCGATGGAAAATACGATCCAGCCGGGAGACCGTCTGATCGGTTTCCGCCTTTCTTACCAGAAGGAAGGACCTAAACGCGGAGATATTATTATTTTTAATTATCCGGTGGATGAGTCGGAAACATATATCAAGCGTGTGATCGGACTTCCGGGAGAAACTTTGGAAATCCGAGATGCAAAGGTCTACATTGATCATAGCGAAACGCCGCTTGCTGAGCCTTATCTGAAGGAAAACTGGGTTGCCATGAATGACGGGATGACCTATGAAATCCCGGAGGATTGTTATTTTGTGATGGGAGATAACCGGAATAATTCGGCAGACGGCAGGTACTGGGCAATGGAAGCAGTTGATTATGGTGTGGCAGACAGTATTGAGGAAGCAGTAGAGAATGAATATTGTTTCGTACGTCAGGATCAGATACTTGGAAAAGCAATCTTCCGTTATTTTCCGAAACCCACCTTGCTGAACCAGTCGCCTTATGAGGAAGATACAGATCAATAAAAGTTGTATATCAGAAAAATAAGCCGCATGCAACCTGCATGCGGCTTTACTTATCTTATTGATAGAACAGATCTCTTTTTCTGCATTTCTCTTCACAGTATTTGCAGCGGTAAATTTCTTTCTTCTCGTCTGCCAGTACAAAGATGTGTGGAAGCTCCTGCTCAATGGAAGTGATGCAGCGGGGGTTCCGGCATTTGATGACGTTTTTGATCTCTTTTGGCAGGCTCAGATCTCTTTTCTCAACGATCTTGCCGTCCTTGATCACATTGACGGTGATGTTATGGTCGATAAAACCGAGCACATCGATATTCAGTGTATTGATATCACACTCCACCTTCAGGATATCCTTTTTTCCTTTTTTATTACTGCGCGCATTTTTGATGATCGCAACTGTACAATCCAGTTTATCAAGCTGGAGCAGATGATAGATCGTCAGGCTTTTGCCTGCTTCGATATGATCCAGTACAAAGCCCTCCTCAATTTTTCCTACATTTAACATGGTTGTCTCCTTCTATATATATTAATCTGTGAATATGTGGTAACATGCTTTTTTCCATGCATTTACGGTAACTATTCAGCACCTGATCCGCCATTTATGCAAGCTCAAGAAGTGTCAGGATCAGTGCCATGCGAACATAGACACCGTACTGTACCTGCTTGAAGTAAACAGCTCTCGGATCATCGTCTACTTCAACGGAAATTTCATTGACACGCGGAAGCGGATGGAGTACAAGCATATCCGGTTTTGCGAGTTCCATTTTCTGTTTATTCAGAATATAGAAATCTTTTAATCTGACGTAATCTTCTTCGTTGAAGAAACGTTCCTTCTGGACTCTTGTCATGTAGAGGATATCGAGGTCGGCGATCGCATCATCCAGGCTTGTTGTCTCTCTGTAAGAGATGCCCATTTCTTTGAGCATATCCGTGATATAATCCGGAACACGAAGCTCCTCCGGAGAGATAAATACAAAGTGGATATCCTCATAACGTACCAGCGCACGGATCAGGGAGTGAACGGTACGACCGAATTTCAGGTCACCACAGAGGCCGATCGTAAAATGATCGAGGCGCCCTTTCAGACTGCGGATCGTCAGAAGGTCTGTCAGTGTCTGGGTAGGATGCTGATGTCCGCCATCACCGGCGTTGATGACCGGGATACGGGAATGTGCAGCTGCGACCATCGGCGCACCTTCCTTTGGATGGCGCATGGCGCAGATATCTGCAAAACAGGAAATAACGCGGATCGTATCGGAAACGCTTTCTCCCTTGGAAGCGGAAGAGGAACCTGCATCGGAAAAACCGATAACTTGTCCGCCGAGATTGATCATGGCGCTTTCAAAACTTAAACGCGTTCTGGTACTTGGCTCATAAAAGCAGGTTGCAAGCTTCTTTCCGTCACACTTGTGTGCGTATTTCTGAGGATTTTTTTCGATGTCTGCAGCAAGGTCAAACAGCTGCTCAAGTTCATCTGTTGTAAAATCCAGTGGACTCATTACATGTCTCATAGTTTGTTCTCCTTTATATGTATGGTCGGAGCAGACGCATGCAAAGCGGACTTTGTCCGCGGCGTCTGCGCAGGTCATCAGGGCTCCTCCCACTCTGCGAGCGGGTCCCTCCTCATGACATTACATAAATAGAATCGAAGGGAAATGATTCTCTTCGATTCTATCAGTTTACTTATACGTTAATAAATCAGCTACAGCTTTTCTTTTTGGAGCTGCAGGTGTTTCGTCCGGATATCCGACCGGGATCAGTGCTACCAGTTCTCTGTCTTCCGGGATCTCTAATAAAGAAGTAATTTTATCATTGTCAAATAATCCCATGATTACGGTGCCAAGACCTGCTTCATAGGCGGCTAAACAAAATGTCTGGCTGGCAACACCCGCATCATACATCTGCCAGGTATCTCCACGCTCTGTAGAGAAGGAACCGTCTCTTTCGTAGCCACATCTGTTTTTGATAACGGTAACAGCGATTAAAAGTGGAGCATTTTCAATAATTTTACCATTATTTGGGAAAATAGTGGTACAGTCACGTCCGATCTTGTCTTTTAATTCGCCTTCGATCGCGATATAGCGGATCGTCTGGGAATGCTTCCAGCTTGGTGCATAAGAAGCTGCTTCGATCACGGATTCAAGCAGTGCGTGATCAACAGGATCCGGTTTATACTTTCTGATACTTCTACGTCCATAAATACATTCTTTTGCAGTCATAAGTTCCTCCTTCTGATTTGCTTTTGCCTATTATATTAGCATACCATATTGCCACTTGCAATGCTTATCCGGGAATAAAATTGAAACAATATTGCCGGAAAAAGAACATTATTTTGCTTACTTTATTTTAGTACTTGCAAATTGATAAAAAACTGATACAATGCAGCGAGGAGAGTCGTACATTTGCTGTGCAGATATACGGTCCGGTAACCTGCGAAGCAGGTTACCGAATCTTTGACAGCGAAGAAGCGGCAGGATTTTCGAGCATGAAGAGGAAGGAAAGGAGACTATAATGGAACTGGATATGACAAAAGGAAAACCGATGGGTCTGATGCTACGTTTTTTGATCCCGGTTGCGATCGGTAATATTTTTCAGCAGCTTTACAATACGGTAGACAGTATTATTGTGGGTCGTTTTGTCGGTGTCGGGGCTCTTGCCGCAGTAGGAAGCACAGGAACGATCATGTTTCTGATCCTCGGCTTTTTATCAGGGCTGACATCAGGCTTTACAGTGCTTGTATCACAGAGATTTGGTGCGGGAGATATTAAAGGCATGAAAAGAGCAGTGGGAAATGCTGCACTTCTGGCAGTGATCGTATCAGCGGTCATGACATTCTTCAGCATGGTCTTTATGAAGCAGCTTCTGACACTGATGAATACGCCTGCGGATATTTATCAGGATGCATATGATTACATTATCGTGATCTGTGGTGGTATCTTCTGTAATGTTTTATACAATATGATGGCAGCTGTTCTGCGTGCAGTCGGAAACAGCAAGGTGCCACTGTATTTTCTGCTGGTTTCCGTTGTACTGAACTGCGGACTGGATCTGTTCCTGATCATCGTCTGGGATATGGGAGTGGCAGGCGCTGCCTGGGCAACGATCATTTCACAGGGTGTATCCGGTGTACTGTGTCTGTTTTATGTATATAAGAAAATGGAGATTTTGCATCCGGGAAAAGGGAACTGGAAGCTGGAGCATACGCTTAGTATGCAGCAGTTAGCGATCGGTATTCCGATGGCGCTGCAGTTCTCCATTACGGCGGTCGGTGCGATCATTCTGCAGAGCGCTTTGAATCTGCTTGGTTCTGTCATGGTAGCAGCTTATACCGCAGCTTCCAAGGTGGAGCAGGTTGTGACACAGCCATTCCTTGCCATGGGAGCCACAATGGCAACCTACAGTGCACAGAATATGGGAATCGCGGATATCAAACGGATCCGCAAGGGTGTCACAGCAGCTAATCTGATGACAATCGTTTATGCTGTTGTGATCGGTGCGCTTGTGGCGACAGTACTTGTTTCTGTTGTCCCTGTTTTTGTGACCGGCGACAATGTGCAGGCAGTAGTTGATGCAGCGGCAATTTATATGCGTATCAGTGCACTTTGTTATATTCCGCTTGGACTGATCTTTGTATTCCGTAATGTACTGCAGGGCGCAGGTTATGGGTTCCTGCCAATGATGGGCGGCGTTGTGGAGCTTGTCTGCCGTACGGTTTTTGCATTCCTTGCAGCATATCACCACAGCTACACGGGTGTCTGTATTGCCAATGTCAGTGCATGGGTAGGCGCGGGCTTCTTTTTGCTGGTTGTCTACTTATATAAGATGAAACGAATTGAAACGCATTTGCAAAGACCGGAGCCGTCAGTGCATGGTGTTTAAAATATATTCATAAAGAAGTCCTGTACCAAACCAGCAGGGCGCATAATCCAGCCGGATCACACCATCAATATTGAGCGGAGCCTCCGAATAATCCCACGGGCAGGCATGCTTCTTTTGGAGCAGCCTGCCCGTTATAAATTCTGTGACAAAGATACAGACGGTATAGACACTGCCCCGCAGTAGAAGCGGTTTGTCCTTTAACAGTCTGGACAAGGGCTGCAGGAGAACAGCCATTCCATAGATCGGAAACATCCAGAGGGAAGTATTGCCTTTCAGGCGGATATCATGTTTTTTCATTGTGCAGGCGGCGGTAAAAATGATCTCCAGACACCAGCCGACGACACCACAGGTCAAGAATTTTTTTATCATACTTGCAGTATTGACAAAATGACTTTTTTTATTCCGTAAAAAATTGTATACTGGAAACGATGATGTGAAAAAGCAGCAGACAGGACGTCTGTATAGAGTGGGGAAGTATAAAACATGAATGAAAAAGAGGCAATGGAATATATTGCATATTTAAATACACTTGGCAGTAAGCCGGGGCTGACTGTAATACGGGAGCTTTTGAGAAGGGCGGGAGATCCGCAGAAGGAGCTTGCCTTTATCCATATCGCAGGGACGAACGGCAAAGGATCGGTATCAGCCTTTCTATCTAATATCCTGATGGCAGCGGGCTACAGGGTCGGACGTTATAATTCGCCGACGATACGCACCTACCGGGAACGGATCTGTGTCAACAAGTCCATGATCTCGAAGACAGCATTGTGCAGGCTGCTGACACAGTTGAAAACATGCTGTGATGAAATGGTGGCGGACGGCTTTGCACATCCAACCTCTTTTGAAGTGGAGACGGTGCTCGGCTTTCTTTATTATAAAGAAAAGAACTGTGATATGGTTGTGCTGGAAACGGGTATGGGCGGCAGGCTGGATGCGACCAATGTCATACCGGATCCGCAAAAGCTTCTGGCGGTATTTGCTTCCGTCAGCATGGATCACATGGCATTCCTGGGTGACAGCCTCGGGCAGATCGCAAAAGAAAAAGCAGGGATCATTACACAGGGCTGCAGTGTGGTAACGATGGAACAGCGTGAGGAGGTTATGGATGTATTTCAGAAAGTCTGTCTCGAAAAACAGGCAGTACTGACAGTCAGTAAACCGGAGACCGCTTCTTCCATTCACTATGGGCTGGAAAAACAGACCTTTTTATACAGGAACCGGTTACCGGTTACGATCCGTCTGGCAGGCAATTATCAGATCACAAATGCCCTGCTTGCCCTGCAGGCGGCAGAAATTTTGCAGCAGAAGGGATTCAGGATCACAGACCGGGCGATCTTAAAGGGCATGGAGCAGACCGGATGGCACGGAAGGTTCGAGATATTGTCCAAAAAGCCGTATTTTATCGTAGATGGCGCACATAATGAAGATGCAGCGAGAAAGCTGGCGCAGACCGTGCAATTCTATTTTACAAATAAGAAGATTATTTATATAATGGGAGTATTAAGGGATAAAGAATATGAAAAGATCGCAGAGATCATGAGTCCCTTTGCAGACAGTATCATCACAGTCACAACGCCCGGTAATCCGAGAGCGTTGTCTGCCCTTACACTGGCAGAAACTGTGGCGAAGTATCATAACCGTGTGACGGCAGCAGACAGTTTGGAGGAAGCTGTGGAGATGAGCTATCTTCTGGCAGATAAGGACAGCGTGATCCTGGCATTCGGATCGCTTTCCTATTTGGGGCAGCTCATGGATATTATAGACAAGATGAAAACGAAGAGAGCGTGAGAAGAATGGTAGATAAACAGAAGATAGAGCAGGCGGTCCGGTTGTTACTGGAAGGGATAGGAGAAGATACCGAAAGAGAAGGACTGAAGGAAACACCGGCGCGGATCGCAAGGATGTATGAGGAACTGATGGCGGGAATGGACGAAGATGCGGCAGTGCATCTGTCTAAGACATTTACCTCTCAAAATACAGGCATCGTGCTGGAAAAGGATATCACCTTTTATTCCATGTGTGAGCATCATATGCTTCCTTTTTACGGAAAAGCACATGTGGCATATATCCCGGACGGGAAGGTTGTCGGGCTGAGCAAGCTTGCAAGAACGGTAGAGGTATTTGCCAGAAGGCTGCAGCTGCAGGAACAGCTGACGGATCAGATCGCAGATGCCCTGATGGATGAGCTTGGTGTCAAAGGTGCCATGGTCATGGTACAGGCAGAGCATATGTGCATGACGATGCGTGGGATCAAGAAGCCGGGCAGCCAGACAGTGAGCATTGCCACAAGAGGCTGTTTTATAGACAATGAAGCACTGCAGAATACATTTTTCCAGATGCTGCACAGCTAAGCTGTGGATATAACGGGAAAGGATGATGCAGTAATTATGGAACAGAAAAAAACAGAGCGTATCAACCGGATTTTAACGCATCCTTCTTATATAGAATATGTTTCCAAAAACGCTGAAAAGGAGCAGGACAGGGTGTTCTGCCATCATGATATGGGGCATTTTCTGGACGTGGCAAGGCTGGCTGAGATACTGAACCTGACAGAAGCGTACGGACAGGATGCAGAGCTGATCTATGCAGCAGCGCTATTGCATGACATCGGAAGGCATATCCAGTATGAAACGGGAGAAGATCATGCACTGGTCAGTGCACGGATGGCACCGGCTATTTTAAAAGACTGCGGGTTTGTGCAGGAAGAAGCAGGGCAGATCGTATCGGCGATCGCTACCCACAGACTGGCAGAGGTACGTGACAGAAAAGATTTAAACGGATTGTTATACAGGGCTGATAAGCTGAGCCGTCCCTGCTATTGCTGTAAACAGGAAAGTGCATGCAACTGGAAGGGCGATAAGAAAAACAGACAGCTCATCTGGTAGTATATAAAACTGCAACAGAAGCGGCGGAATGAATAATTGTAGTAAAGACAGATAAACGGCAGGTTATGCAGGAGGAAACGACGGAAATGATTATCGGAAATAAGACATTTGACACACAGCACGAAGCATACATTATGGGCATTTTGAATGTCACTCCCGATTCCTTTTCAGATGGTGGGAAGTTTAATACATTGGATGCGGCGCTCAGACAGACAGAGCGCATGGTAGAGGAAGGTGCAGCGATCATAGACATTGGTGGCGAATCGACAAGACCGGGCTATACAAAGCTTTCCGATGAAGAGGAGCTTTCCCGTGTCCTGCCTGTGATCGAGGCGGTCAAGAAGCGGTTTGATGTACCGGTTTCTCTCGATACATACAAATCCGGTGTGGCAAGAGAGGGCTTGCGGGCAGGTGCAGATATGATCAATGATATCTGGGGACTGCAATACGATCCTGTCATGGCAAAGGTGATCGCAGATGCAGATGCGGCCTGCTGTCTGATGCATAACAGAAAGAATACAGACTATCATGACTTTATGAAGGATGTTCTGATGGATCTGGAAAACTCGCTTGAACTGGCAAAAAATGCGGGGATTTCCTATGATAAGATCATGATCGATCCGGGTGTCGGTTTCGCAAAATCTTATGAACAGAATCTGACAGTTATTAAAAATGTGAGTGAGCTGCACAGTCTGGGGCTTCCGGTCCTGATGGCAGCAAGCAGAAAATCAGTTGTCGGACTGACACTGGATCTGCCAAAGGATGAGAGACTGGAAGGTACGATCGCGATCACGGTAGCGGCAGTTCTTTCCGGCTGCAGCTTTATCCGGGTGCATGATGTAAAGGAAAACCTGCGTGCCATGCGGATGGCAAAGGCAATTTTGCAGGCGGAATAGAAAGAGGATTCCATGGATTATATTACGATCAAAAATCTGAAAATATTTGCACATCACGGTGTGTTTGAGCAGGAAACGGAAAATGGGCAGAATTTTTATGTGAATGCAAAGCTCTATGTGGATATGGAGCGGGCAGGCACGACAGATGCACTGGATGATGCGGTCAATTACGGAGAGGTCTGTCTGTTTCTGGAGAGCTTCTTAAAGGAGCATACCTATAAGCTGCTGGAAAAGGCAGTAACAGAGACAATGCAGGCGGTTCTGGTGCAGTTTCCGGCAGTTAACGGACTGGAACTGGAGCTTAGTAAGCCACAGGCACCGATACCGCTTTCGTTTGAAACGGTATCCGTGACAAGATCCATGTTCTGGCATAAGGTGTATCTGGGGATCGGTTCTAATCTGGGTGATAAAAAGGAATTTCTGGATCAGGCGGTTGAAAAAATGAAGCTCGATCAGGCGTTCCGGAAGCTGCGGACTTCAGACTGGATCGTGACAGAGCCTTATGGCGGTGTGGAGCAGGATGATTTCTTAAACGGTGCGATCGAAGCGGAAACATTCCTCTCGCCGGATGCACTGCTTCATAAGCTGCATGCGATCGAGCAGGAGGCGGGAAGAGAGAGAAAGATCCATTGGGGACCGCGGACGCTGGATCTGGATATTTTACTGTACGATCATGAGATCATAGATACAGAAAAACTGACGATCCCGCATATTGATATGCAAAACCGCCAGTTTGTATTGGAACCGCTTTCACAGTTAGCACCGGCTTACATGCATCCGGTGCTGCATAAGACGATCAGTCAATTGCTTGCAGAGCTGCTGCCTTAGCAGCATCGAAGGTCATAACGGATATCGGCCCGTAGGTGCTGGTCTGATAAACCGGTGTATCAGCGCCGAAGCTGTGAAAATAAACGTAAGATGAGGTAACATTGATATCACTGTAGTTACCTTCTGCTACAATTTCAGGATTACTGCCATCGATGCCCATGCGCATAAGAGCAGGGGAAGACGGATCATTTTTCTGATAGTATACATAGCTGCCCGCTATATTAAACAGATCCACGCGGTCGGTTGTCAGAACCGTATTACTGCCATCTGTCAGATCATAGCGGCAAAGCTGATAATTATTTTCCGTATCCAGATAATAGATGGAACTGCCCGATAAAGTCGGATACCACATGTTGTACTCGAACAACGTCTGAACGGTGCCTGACTGTGTATCATAGCTGTAAAGGTAATGATCCTCTGTAGTACCGTTATAATAGATCACACCACTTGCGGCACTTGCCGGATTTACCAGATATTCCGCGACAGCCCTTGCATCGGATTTATCAGTATTTATTGCATAAAGCTGCAATGTTTTTGCATTGTCAACTGCTTTCTCATAATAGAGTGTGTTACCGATCAGGTTTAGTGTGTTACAGCTGGAGCGGTCCAGACAGGTAATATTTTTACCGTTTGTTTTGCAGCGGTAAATACCGGACATATGGATCAGAAAACCAAGACCGGAGGCCTTGGAAGCTTCCTTCTGGTAATAGTACAGATAATTGCCGCCTTTATTCAGGAAGGCAAGGGAAGACTGCCCGAGCTTGGTAATCTCTGTCTGATCGGGATTCATACTGTAAAGCGTATAATCATCATACGCATTTGCAAAATAAACCTTATTATCTGCTTCACAGAAATAACCGCCATTATTCAGGTTCCCGGCGGTATTTCCGACTGTATCGGAAGAATTCTGCGGAAGCTTTGTGGCAAGTCTGGATAAGACTGTCAGCCCGAAGATCAGTATCAGTATAATGGAAATGGTAATGATCACAGTTTTTTTACCGTTCATAATAACATCCCTTTCATAACATATTTATTTTCTGACTTCATTATAGCAGATGAAGGCGGAAAATAAAATCGCACAAAATATGTTTTTGTGCAGGAAAGAGCAGGGAAGGGAAAAAATATAATTTTACATAGAGATCGGCTCGATTTTACATAGAACTGATAGCATAGAAAATACAAAATCGTATATAGTAAACGGAATGGAGGAAACACAATGGAGCTCGGTATATTAAGAGATGAGATTGATGAGATCGACGGAAAGATCGTGGATCTGTATGAAAAACGAATGGATATCTGCAAGCAGGTGGCAGAGTATAAGATCGAAACCGGAAAAAAGGTATTTGACAGAACGCGTGAGGAAGAAAAGATCAGAAAGGTGAAATCCCAGACACATAACGAGTTTAACAGCCACGGTGTGGAAGAACTGTTTGAGCAGATCATGTCCATGAGCAGAAAGCTGCAGTACCAGATGCTGGCAGAAAAAGGAAGCCTTGGGAAACTTCCGTTCATTGGTGTCGATGAACTGGATACGCAAAAGGCAAGAGTTGTATTTCAGGGAGCGGAAGGTGCATATTCGCAGGCTGCCATGGATAAATATTTCGGCGAATCCGTCAATAGTTTTCATGTGGAGACATTCCGGGATGCGATGAGTGCGATCGATGAAGGCAGTGCGGATTTTGCTGTTCTGCCGATTGAAAATTCCACAGCGGGTATGGTCAGTGAGATTTATGATTTGCTGGTAGAGTTTGAAAACTATATTGTCGGTGAACAGATTATCAAAATTGAACACTGTCTGCTTGGTCTGCCGGGAACGGATCTGTCCGAAGTCAAAACAGTATATTCCCATCCGCAGTCCCTGATGCAGAGCGCACGTTTTCTGCAGGGGTATGACTGGCGTCAGATCAGCATGCAGAACAATGCGTTTGCCGCACAGAAGGTAAAAAATGATGGAGATAAGACGCAGGTAGCGGTCGCAAGTGAATATGCGGGCAAGATCTACGGATTGGAAGTACTGCAGAAGGGAATTAATCAGGCGGAAAATAATTCAACCCGTTTTATCATTGTGACAAATCAGAAGATCTTCCGGAAAGATGCACACAAGATCAGCATCTGCTTTGAGGTACCTCATCAGAGCGGATCCCTGTATCATATGCTGTCTCATTTTATCTATAATAATCTGAATATGTGCAAGATTGAAAGCCGCCCGATCGAGGATCGCACATGGGATTACCGGTTTTTTGTGGACTTTGAAGGAAATCTGGCAGACAGTGCTGTGAAGAATGCACTACGCGGTCTGCGGGACGAAGCAAGAAATATGAAGATCCTTGGTAATTATTAATATTGTGTATTTACTGCATTTGTAAAATGATACAAAGGAGATTGAGAACGTGGCACTGAAAACATTTGCTGCTATTGATGTCGGTTCCTTTGAACTGGCAATGAAAATTTTTGAAATATCACCCAGAGCGGGGCTTAGAGAAATTGATGATATCAGACACCGGATCGATCTGGGGACGGATACCTACACGACCGGAAAGATCAGCAATGAGCGAATCAACGAGTTGTGTGAGGTATTAAAGGAATTTAAAGAAATCATGCGTACTTATAAGGTAAACGCTTACAGAGCCTATGCAACGAGCGCGCTCCGGGAGACGGAAAACAGGCTGATCATTCTGGATATGATCAAGAACCGGACAGGACTGGATATAGAAGTACTCAGTAATTCCGAACAGCGCTTCCTGGATTATAAGGCGATCGCTTCCAAGGGCGAAGGCTTCCAGAAGATCATTGAGAAGGGGACTGCGATCGTGGATATCGGCGGAGGCAGTGTACAGATTTCTCTGTTTGACAATGACTCCCTGATCACAACGCAGAACATCAGACTCGGTGTGCTGCGTATGCGTGAGCGGATCCTTTCCATGCAGGTAAAACCATCCCAATATGAAAAGCTGATCGAAGAGATCGTGGACAATCAACTGGAGATTTTGAAAAAAATGTACTTTAAAGACCGGGTGATTGATAACATTATTGTTGTGGATGATTATCTTTCTCCTGTGATGCAGAATCCGGCTGTGTGTGCAGGCGGCGGCTATATGACAAGAGAGGACTGCATTGCTCTTGCAGGTCAGCTGCAGGGCAAAAACAAAGCGGAGATCGCCAAAAAGCTGGGGATCAGTGAAGAAAAGGTATTTCTGCTGTTTAACAGTGTTGTGCTGATGAAACGGGTGATCGAATGCATGAATGCAAAGCTGTTGTGGGCGCCCGGTGTGACGCTGTGTGACGGTATGGTTTACGAGTATGCAGAGGGTAACAGGCTGATCAGCCCGGAGCATGATTTTGAAAAAGATATCCTTGCCTGTGTTGCCAATATCAGTAAGCGGTACATGGGCAGTAAAAAACGCAGTGAATCAGTGGAGAATATTGCGCTGACGATTTTTGACAGTATGAAGAAGATCCATGGGCTCGGCAAAAGAGAGCGTCTGCTATTGCAGATCGCTGCAAAGCTGTATGACTGCGGAAAATATATCAGTATGACAAGTGTGGGAGAGTGTTCCTACAGTATTATTATGGCAACGGAGATTATCGGTTTGTCGCATCTGGAGCGTGAAATGGTTGCCAATATCGTAAAATACAACCGGATCGATTTTCCGTATTATCACGAAAACGGAGAGCAGCTTGGCATGGATCTTGCCTCTTATCTGAAGGTGGCAAAGCTGACAGCGATCCTGAAGCTGTCAAACGGGCTTGACCGGAGCCACAAGCAGAAGTTCAAGACGATCAAAGCAACGCTGCATGAACAGGAGCAGGAGCTTGTACTTTCCGTAGACACAGCGGCTGATATCACACTGGAAAAGGGATTGATCAAACCAAAGGCGCAGTTCTTTGAAGAAGTATATTCGATCCGGCCGGTCATCAGACAGAAGCGTAATTACGGAAAACAATAATGGAGGCATAACATGGGAGAAAAATCAGAAAAGCCGTTTCGTAATCCGGCTTATTATACAAACAGAGAATTGAGCTGGCTGCAGTTTGATAACAGAATATTAGGGGAGGCAAGGGATAAGAGTATTCCGTTGTTTGAACGGTTGAAATTTTTGAGTATTACAGCCTCCAATCTGGATGAATTTTTCATGGTGCGTGTGGCATCCCTGAAAGACATGGTGCATGCAGACTATGAGAAAAAAGATATTGCGGGCATGACGCCACAGCAGCAGTTAAAGGCACTCAACACAGAGACACATGAGCTTGTAAATATGCAGTATTCCACGTATAACAGAAGTCTTCTGCCGCAGCTGAGCAGCAATGGACTGCATATCATTACGCAGCATGAAAAGCTGACGAAAAAGCAGGAAGAATATCTGAACCGTTATTTTGAGGATGAGGTATATCCGGTTCTGACACCGATGGCAGTGGACAGCTCCCGCCCGTTCCCACTGATCCGCAATAAATCACTGAATATCGGCGCACTGGTACGGAAAAAGGGTGAGGAAAAGGCAGAGATCGAGTTTGCTACTGTACAGGTTCCTTCCGTTCTGCCGCGTATCATCCAGCTTCCGCAGGAGATCGGTGAAAAGAGCGCGACGGCGACAGTTATCTTACTGGAAGAAGTGATCGAGCATAATATCGATCAGTTGTTTTTGAATTATGATGTGATCTGTGCGCATCCGTTCCGTATTATGCGTAATGCGGATCTTTCCATTGATGAGGATGAAGCAGCCGATCTGTTAAAGGAGATCGAAAAGCAGCTCAAGAAAAGACAGTGGGGAGAAGCGATCCGTCTGGAAGTAGAGGATGGCATTGATAAACGGTTGTTAAAGATCATCAAAAATGAATTAAAACTTTCCGAAGAGGATATTTATTATATTCCGGGGCCTCTGGATCTGACCTTTCTGATGAAGATGTATGGCATGGACGGCTTTGACGCCCTGAAGGTACCGAAGTATACGCCGCAGCCGGTCAAAGAATTACCGGCAGATGCAGATATTTTTGAAGAGATCCAAAAGCATGATATCCTGCTGCATCATCCATACCAGACCTTTGAGCCGGTCGTGGATTTTGTCAGAAAAGCAGCAAAAGATCCGCAGGTACTTGCGATCAAGCAGACGCTTTACAGAGTCAGCGGTAATTCGCCGATCATCAAGGCACTTGCACAGGCGGCTGAAAACGGAAAACAGGTTTCTGTTCTTGTGGAATTAAAGGCAAGATTTGATGAGGAAAACAACATTGTCTGGGCGAAGATGCTGGAAAAAGCAGGCTGTCATGTTATTTATGGACTGGTAGGTCTGAAAACACATTCCAAGATCACACTGGTTGTCAGAAGAGAAGAGGACGGAATCCGCAGATATGTACATTTAGGCACAGGTAACTATAATGATGCGACTGCAAAGCTGTATACCGACACCGGACTTTTGACCTGTCAGGAGGCGATCGGGGAAGATGCAACAGCCGTATTCAATATGCTTTCCGGTTATTCCGAGCCAAAGAGCTGGAATAAGCTGGCACTGGCTCCGCTCTGGCTGAAGGATAAATTCTTATATCTGATCGGCAGAGAAGCGGAAAATGCAAAAGCAGGAGAAAAGGCACATATTGTTGCAAAGATGAATTCTTTATGTGACAGAGATATCATCGAGGCACTTTACAAGGCAAGTGCAGCAGGCGTAAAGATCGAGCTGATCGTCCGTGGTATCTGCTGCCTGAAGGTAGGCATTCCGGGCGTCAGTGAGAATATCACAGTACGTTCGATCGTCGGAAACTTCCTGGAGCATGCTCGTATTTATTATTTTGAAAATGCAGGAAGTCCGGAGGTATATATGTCAAGTGCCGACTGGATGCCAAGAAATCTGGAACGCCGTGTGGAGATCCTGTTCCCGGTAGAACAGGAAGATCTGAAGGAAAAAGCAATCCATATCCTGCGCGTCCAGCTTGCGGATACGTTGAAGGCGCATGTGATGCAGGCGGACGGCAGTTACGAAAAAATAGATAAGAGAGGCAAAAAGCTGATCTGTGCACAGGATACCTTCTGCGAGGAAGCAATCCGTGAAGCGGAAGAAGCAAAAGCCAAGGATGATCCGGCAAAGGACAGAGTATTTATCCCGGAAAAGAGCCGGATCACACAGGAGGACGAATG